>Ga0208127_1000542_pt1 | contig 19301 bp, 18 predicted proteins | sample ETNtaG_6_FD_185751 | JGI IMG/M metagenome (GOLD analysis project Ga0208127, IMG submission 185751) | Marine microbial and viral communities from oxygen minimum zone, Eastern Pacific Ocean - ETNP201306SV45 (SPAdes) (version 2) | ecosystem: Environmental > Aquatic > Marine > Oceanic ... | reverse complement strand
ATTAGTAAATATACAAATTTAAGGTCCTTTTTGGTACCTGAACCATCAAATTAAAAACATGGTTATCAAAGTCTTACATAAATTAAACTGTACCTCTATTTGTACCTCCTAACCCCAATTAAAACAAAAAAAGAACCCTAACTTACTCTTTTACAAGTAGTTAGGGTTTCTCTTGGGTGGTCCCACCTGGGCTCGAACCAGGGACCAACTGATTATGAGTCAGCTACTCTAACCAACTGAGCTATAGGACCTGGGTTGTAACTCAAATACAAAAATAGTGCTTTATAAACGTATTTTCGAAATGATATGATAACTTGTTGGTAGGCACATTAAAAAAGCTTTGTCAAGAGTCATTTTTTACACAAACCCTCCCTGTTAGCAGTTCAGGAAGGTTCTTTTATGATTCCGCTTTGCTAGCTCATTTACGTTTTACCTTTCGGGGAAAAGTTTATGAGCATTCGCTAAAACTTAGCCCCCTCTTCCTACTTTTCGAACCCCTGAGGACTTTTGTTTATTGTTTTGATTGGCCACCTTGTGTTTCCCGCCTTTTTTGGAGTGAGAGTTTTTGTCTTTACTATTTCCGAAAAACTTGCTTGACATATAATGTTGTGTTATGTGGGAAAAATTTGATTATTCTAAATTAGATTTTTCAGTTTCTGAAAGTTCACGTTGATAGACATAGCCTTTTTTAACCTTTCCGTCAACAATCATCAAGTCAACTACGCGGCTAACCGATGATGTTGACTCTTTGTCTTTTCCATAGGTAACCAGCAAGCCTGAAGTAACCCAATTTTCATTAGGTCTGTCGTCATATTTTACATCCGCTGACATCGACCAAACGATTTCCCAATTTGCAACAGGATTTGCTTCAAGAAACTGTTCCCCCAACTCTAAATGTTGTTTGGGGCCTTCGACCACCATTCCACTTGGCGCATAAAGCACAACATCGTCGTGTTCTAAATTGTATACAGCTTGTAGGTCTTTAGCGTTATATGCGTCAAAATATGCTTTTACAACTTCTGTTGAACTTACATTTCCACTTGTGATATCATGTTTTGTTCCATTATCGTTTTCATAGCCAATAATTGTAGGTGTGGGTGTCGGTGTTGAACACCCAACAATAATAAATAAAAGTAATAGTTTCTTCATTGTCTTGTTTTTAGTGGTACTAATTTAATTATTTTAAGCGAAGCTCTAATTTTATGTCAGCCCTTTGATAGTTAGGTTTTTTTTCTAATTCAACTTCAGTGAAGCCAAATGATTTATATAAATATATTGCGTTTTCAAGCTTTCTGTTCGAATAAATAATGACTTTTTTTAGTTTGTCTAATTTCACTTTCTCGATACATTTATTTATTAAAAGCCTTCCCACACCTTGGTTTCGAAAACTTTTTTTAACCCCCATTTTCGTTAGTTCAAATACGTCAAACTTGTCTGTGGGCATTAACGCAACAACCCCAATAATTTTTTTATTTTTTTTTGCAAAAAAAATACTACCGCCTTTATTGATGATGTGTTTTTGAGGGTTCGATAAAATCTTTTGATCATAATCTTCCACCAAAAAAAACTCCTTCAGCCACGCTATGTTTAAATCATAAAAATGCTTCTCATAATCGATCTTGAAGTTTATAATCTCATATTTTGTCATGAATTACTGCTAGCATTTAATATATCCCAAAATAATAAATAAAATCTTTGGCGTTTCCTTTTCCTTCAATAAGTCTAAGATTGTTTATTCCGGTTTGGTATAGATTTTGTTAGTTTTGGCATATGAAACTTTTTCTCTTTTCCCTTTTGTTTGTTGTTCAAATGTGTCAAAAGGATAGCATTACAAAAAGTTCAGATGAGTTAAGCGGTCAATATATCCTTCAAAACGTTAGCTGTGAGTGTTTTTTCGAAGATTATGATTTCAGCGTTAATCAATTGTGGTTTTTTCCAAGTAAAAATCTTATCGTTAGTAAAGGGAATAATTATGATGGCGTTTACATTTCACCCCCAAACGAAGCCGAACAGTATAACCTAATCAACGGGGTTTTAACTCTGGCGGATAGTAGCAAAGAATATGTGGTTAACTTTAATGGTGATGAAGTCGCGCTCACATTTATTGATGATCCTTTAATTGCAGATGATGAAATCACTTACTATTTCAAAAAAGGTGAAGCCAAAGGAAATTGTGTTAATCCCGATAATATAAAGTTAAACACTGCTTGCACAAAAGAATATGACCCTGTTTGTGGGTGTGACGGTTTAACATATTCAAATCCTTGTACGGCCACCAATTATGGTGGTGTAAGTGCCTATACAAGGGGTGCATGTTCAAACTAAACCACAGGCATATCTTTTTTTGCTATGCGGCTTCTTATCTTTTAAATAGTCCGCGATACTTGTAAACTAAAATACCCTCTGGCACTTGTGATGCCTTATTGAATCTAGGGGCTATCCGCTCGCTTCGTAAAGTATGATCACACTAAGCACCAAATAAGCAAATGCGGGCAAAATGTCTGAAATATTGTCTTTGATTTTGATTCGAACCCCAATCGCAACCAGCATCATTCCTGCTAAAAAAGCGGAAGAGAGGACAAGAATCGTGTTCCATTCTAACCCCAACAACAAGCTTGTTCCGCCTAGAAGTTGGCTAAACGCAATGGTTTTTCGCTTGTTCTCTAGACCCCACCTTTTAAACTCTTTTTTCATGCGTTGAGAAATAAAAGAATTGATCCCATACGCGATAAAAGAAATGCCGGTGAAGAGAACAATAGTTAAAAAATAATCCATCCTAAATGACACCGAAATGGAATAACGCAATAAAAAGCGACATGAGTAAAAACACTAAAGACGGTAGGCGTTGTGTAAATGGGTTTTTAACCCGAAGGTGAGACAGCTGCGCAGCCAACATAAATGCAGCCATGCCCGTCGCTGCATAAGGAGTTAACTCCGCATGCCAAATTCCTGTCAACAATAGGGTTGAAATGGCAATTTTTGACGCGCCAACAAAATTTCTAAAAACATCGGAATAACCAAACTGCTGAAACTCCGTAATCACATTGTGATATCGAAAAACCCAAACGATCAGAACAGAAACTGCAACAACTCCTTGAAATAATAATGAAATGTGCTCCATAACTTTTGATTTGTTTAAAGTTACAAAAACATCAGAATATAATTATTTGCAGGCTCTTTATGCAGAAATATGGGGCCCTTTACTGTTCCTCCTTTTTCTTCACGATCACTTTTACCTGCTTCGATCCCGAAAGTTGATCAATCATAACCTCCAGGTTTTCATTGTACAAAGATTTAGTTGGTACAATGTATTATAATTTTTGTTTGAAATAGAGGTCTCTGTAAATCATTAAGTCTTTTTTAACGGTTTGAAAAAAAGTAAAAAACTAGGCCACAAAAGTGTTGTGAATGGGCTGGGTGTCAATAATGTAGCATATTGATGCTTTGGACAGCTTTGTTAACTACTCATGTGAGATTGCCATCTATTTGATGCGCTCAACAATTTCTGCTATAATTGCCACTCCGATACAAAGTGCAATACTCGCTAAAAAGACTCCTCCGACTCCCATGTGGCAAAGATACTTCATTTGATGTTTTGTTTCCAATCAAAACCCAGCACTTTTTTCTATTTTTACAACATACTAAATTCTTGTTTTTATGTCCTTTAGTCAAAAGCAAAATATCATTTTTTATGTTGCCTTAACCCTATCGGCCTTTCAGTTAATCCAATACCTAATGAGCGGGGGGGTTTTCTTAACTCTACTCGCCGGGCTAGTACCATTTTGGTTGTGGTCGACTCGAAAAAAGCTGCTCGCAGATGTAGAAATTGGGGGCTTTGATCAGGTGATGTCTTATGTAGTGGTCGTTTATGCCGCTTTTGCTGGGCTTATTGCTGTCTTGATTTTTGTGTTTTGGTTGATGTATTCAAGTATTGACCCCGCACTTATTGAGTCTGCTATGGCGGACAACCCTGCCATTAATGATCTAAATGAAGAGGACCTCAAGGCCCTTGATCAAGTGATGGGAAACTTACCGTCCCTTTTACCTGTACTTTGGCTATTTTTGGGGCTACAATCGTTTTCGTACCTCTATTATGGGATTGGGGTGATTCGAAAAACCAGCAACTAGACTGTTTCTGTAAAATCAATATCTGGCGTGTAAATTTCGATCGCAAGTTTTTCAAGTTCCTTTTCAAATCTCTCAAGATCTTCTTTTTGTAGTTCGGTGCGCTTTGTTCTACCTGCCCCAAACCCGAGAAACATGATTCCGCTGCTCATATTCTTTACTGAAATTACCCCTGCATAGAACGGACTGTTTGGGTCGTCTTCTGCCCAAAGCATGCTGTAAAACAACACTTGAAATGACTTGCCATAAACAGAATCTGATAAGCAGTCTGATACCTCACTTGGGCGCAATTCTCTTGAGCTAGTTTGGCCTGTTTTATAGTCCAAAATCCGCAAAACCCCATCCTTGCGATCAATCCGGTCAATAACACCATGAAATGTAATGGGGTGTTCAAGGCCTGAATAAGTCCGTGTGACTTTACGGTATTCCTCTAGACCCAACAGTTCAATCGTTGAGCCTGCCAAAATGTCTTTTTTGTCGGACTCTAAAACACGTTTGATGCTGTGCGCTGCAGCCGTGAACAACAACAGGTTTTTACCTTTTTTGTGGCTCGATTTACCGAGTTCGTCTTCAAAGTGTTTTTGAAGGGTTTGCTTAAGAATGTCTTGCATCTTTTCAATGTTCTGAATCGTCAATTGTTTCGCAACATAAGGCGTGTACAACTCCTCCAAAGTGTTGTGAATAACCGTTCCTAAAGTATGATGGGCAATGGATTCCTCCAATTCTTTGTTTTCCGAAATGCGAAGGACATCGTTGTTGTAAAATCGGATTGGATCAGCAATATAATTCGATAATGCGGTAGGAGACAGCCCCTTTTGTGCCATTTCCTGTAAGCGCTTGAGAAGGCTGGGTGTTTTGGGAATTTCAAGCCGTTGTCTGGTCACCGTATTGAAAGTCACACTTTGGTTGAAAAATCGCATGCTGTGATTTTCTGGCAACCGGGTTGCCCATTGGCGAACAAAACGGCTTATCTCTCCTCCGCCAAGCCCGTTACCTTGTCCATCATAAAGTATATAAACCTTTTTGGCGCGATACATCAATCGATAAAAATGGTATGAAAAAATGGCGTTTTTTTCGTCTCGAGTTGGAAGCCCAAACTGCTTTTTCATGTCATAAGGTATCCACGAATCATCGATAGCTTTTGCGGGCAATATCCCCTCGTTGGCTTGTGTGAGAATCACCGTATCAAAATCCAACAGCCTTGTTTCAAGCATTCCCATAATCTGTAAACCCTCTAGTGGCTCACCTGAGTATGACAATTTATGGGTTCCGATTTGTGCCTTGTATATCGCACGCAATTCGCTGATTTGTTTGATAAAAGGATGAGTACGCAGCTGTAGATCCAGTTGATGAAAGAGGGTTAAAAACGAATGAATCGACTCTAATTGTCGACTGTCTTCGGGTTCAGCTGTCGTCAATAGCAATTGAAGTACTGTACATATCGATTGAACGGCCTCTATTGGGTTGTTCCAAGAAGAAAAAAGAAAGTCAAGGTCTTTGTATAGTCTAGTCTTCTTCAGCTGGTTTGTAGTCAAAAACCGTTGGTTTCCTGAGATTATTGATTGGGCAAACTGTTTCGGGTCTTCTAGTTCGTTTTTTAAACAGTATGTTCGAATCGATTCATGGGTCAGGATTTGCACGATTGATTTATAATAGAACCCCTTTTTTGTTTGGTTCATCTGCAAGTCAAATAGGGTCTCAACAACAACAGCAATGGGTTGCTGTTGCAAGGGTTGTCCCATGGTGATGTTGAGTTTGTTAACTTCAGGGGGCAGAGCGTGAAGAACCGGATTCAGCAGGGATTCATCAGGAAGAACAACTGCTACGCGTTCCCAGCCGTGGTTTGTCATTGAAAGCTCCTTAAGAATGCTTCCGACCTGTTTTGCTTGCGCAATCCGTCCTGCGGTTTCGATAACCTCAATCTCTTTTTGGTTTAAAAACGTGTTGTGGCTCCCCAAAAAGGGTTGGTTATCGTAGTAAGGCCAATTTTTGTAGCTATTCAAGTAATGCCCCGATTGTTCTTGCGGGTTTTGTAAAAAATAGGTGTCCGCATCCCAGTATATTTTTCCGCGATTTTGTGCCAGAATAGATTGGAATAAGGTCGACTCACTTTCGGTTAGTGCATTAAACCCACAAATGATAAAGGTGGTATTTGGTTGAGCTTCTAAAAAGACCTCCAGGTTGCGAACCGCTTCACGACAAAGCATTCCCGTTGTTCCATACCCTTTTTGTAAAAGAGCAGAGGAAAACAAATCATACATTTTTGGTAATCCTTTCCAAAAACTTAAATACCGCTGTACAAATGCGTTATCTTCCGAACCCCATGCTTTAATCTCTTGCATTCCAGCCAGCAAACTAAACACCTCTTTGCGATGTAAAAGATTCCTGTCTATCGCGTCTAGGTCACCCAATAAGGTGTCCCCCCATCCTAAAAAAGTAACAAAATCATCCCTTTCTTCGCTGCCAACGACTTGACAATAACTATTATATAATGCAAACAGTTGTTCCATTTTTGGTGGAGCATCAAGTCTTGATAGGTTGCGGATGAATGAATCAATATCTATGATTTCAGGGGCAATCGTAGGGCTATCGAGTTGAGAAATAATGGCTTGGGTTAAATGTAGTGCTGATCGTTTGTTGGGCACAATAAAACACAGCTCCTCCCAGTTGGGGTTGGAAAGTGAACTCACTACCTCATGCAGAAAACTATTGTTCATTGTTGGATAAAAATAAAAAAACGCAGTGAGTCCACTGCGTTTTTTCTGTTGCGTTATTTGTGGGTACTCCTACTCCACTGCAAAATCTACTCTACGGTTTTGTGCGCGCCCGTCAGAGGTGTTATTATCGCCAAGTGGTTGAGATGAGCCATAGCCAACGATGCTTAGCCGGTCTGGGCTAATTCCTGCTCGAACGAGATAATCGAGAACTTGACTTGCTCTGAGTTCTGATAGTGGTAGATTGATCTGATCGTTTCCTGTAGAGTCCGCATGCCCTTCAATGATAATTTTCGCCGTACTGTTTGCTTCAATAATACGGAGGGCTTCGGAAAGTTGCTCTTCGAAAGCCGCATCAATTTCAAATGAATCTGATCCAAACTTAACGGACAATTCCTCGAGCCCTTGAATGGGGTACTCTGGACAACCTGCGTTTGTGGCTGTTCCGGGCACATCGGGACAATTGTCATCTTTGTCAAAAACTCCATCACCATCTCGGTCTGACCATGGGCAACCGTTGTTTTCGACAGGACCAAATTCCTCTGGGCAATTGTCATCATTATCAGCAACCCCATCTTCATCTGCGTCAGGACAACCATCTAAAGTTGGTATTCCCGCAACTTCTGGACATGAATCATATTTGTCAGCAACCGTATCCCCGTCCATATCGGGACAACCTGCCAAAGCTGCTAAGCCCGGAACGTCTGGACAATCGTCTTCACTGTTGCGAACCCCATCTCCGTCGTCATCCGGACATCCATTTAGCTCCGGCAAACCAGGTGTGTTCACACATGCGTCTACATCGTCTTTTACTCCATCTTTGTCAGTGTCTCCGTTTCCAAAAGCATAGCTAAAACCAAACAGAAATTGATTCACATAATCTCCGTTATCAGTTTTGTCGCCAATTAAATCGCTAACATTCCTCGAAAATGTTTTTCTTTTTGCTTTGAGTGTCAAGCCGAAACTTTGATCAAACATATAGGTTAACCCAAATCCTAAGTTGGTCGTGATGTGATCAAGGTCGTTGATATTCGTGTATCCAGCTCCTAGACTTAAAGTGGGATTTAGGTTCCCTGTATCCAAAAAGGCCGTAGATGAAAAAGAAAACCCTCCATCAACACTGAAATACAAGTCTGGATTCTCAGAGGGGTTGCTTGTAATTCGATCGACTTGATTCAGGGACCCCCCAACTTGAAATGATATTCCCTTTCCTAGATATCGAGAAACCTCTAAATAGGATAAGTATTTTGAATAATTAATTTTGTTGTCAAATTGAATCCCATCATTACCGGTTTGGTATTGGACCCCTGCTCTTTCGTAAAACTCTACTGCGTTTGCCCCAAGTGTGATTTGCCAAGGGTTGACAGCTGTTTGCCCATGTAAAATCAAAGCTTTGGCTCCTAAAATCAGAGTAAATAATATTCGTTTTTTCATTCTCTTCTTAGATTGGTTTCGCTGCAAAATTAGTAAATATGTTCTAATGAGACTTTTTGATCAACATAAACGATTGTTTTTTGGGTAATTTGATGCCCTAGTTTTTCAAAAAAAGAAGCGTATTCGAGGAGTTGGTCTTTGTGTTCTGGTCTGGGTTTTCCCGTTTTATAGTCCAGGATAGCAATCGATTTATTTGGAAGCACTACAAAGCAATCTGGTCGTAATGGCGAGCCGTCCGGACGTAAAAGGGTTCTTTCGTTGTATTGGGTGTTGTTGGGGTTGAAAAAACTCTCCAGTTCCTTGTGTTGAACAAGTTGTTCAATTATATTTTGAACATGATCCAACTGGTCCGTTCCAGTATTTCCTTGACTGTGTGCATATTGTACAGCCTCTTCAACATCTGTTTTTACATAAATCCGAGCCATAATTTCATGGAACACATGCCCAAAGTCAACTGCATTGTTTTTGTCTTGGCTTCCAAAGGGTTTACTTTTTCGGAATGTGGCGTCAACATTCGGGTTTACAATCCATTTTGCGGTTTTTGTCGGTCTGCCTATTGGTGAGGTGGCAAGGTTTGTGGTCAGCTCCCCGACTATGAATTGATTCTCCTTAGATTTTGGTAAATCGTTTGTACTGACATATTCTACAAATAAATCTGCATACGTATTCGATGTTTTTTTGGGGTCATAGCTTATGATATGCAGTTCCTTTTCGGGACGAGTCATGGCAACATAAAGGATGTTGAGCGCGTCTAACACTTGGGTTTCTCTGGCTGCCTCATAGATCGCTTGGTTTTCATCGCTGGTTTCTGAAAACTCTTTATTCAAACCAACCAGCAGAGAAGAAAAGCCTGCAAATTCACGCTGTGACACATCGAGCCAATGTGTTGTGGGTTGAGTGGCGTAAATTTTTGTTTCGGCAAAAGGAAAAATAACTATTGGAAACTCAAGGCCTTTGGCTTTGTGAATCGTCATTACTTCTACTGCATTATTTTTTGAAGTTAAACGAATCGATCGTCGGTCTTTCACACCCTCCCAATGTGATAAAAACCCTCTGTCGCTAGTCGCCTTAATTTTTGTGTATTCTGTAATCTCTTCCAAGAATCCTGAAAGGTATGGGCAAAGGTTTGGTGTCATTCCAAAAGCATCGATAGTATACTCTACCGCTTCATAAAGGTTTGCTCCAGCAAATCGTTTAAATGAAAACGCGTGCTTATCAGTGTTGATTTGCTCGACGAAATCTTTAATTGGTTTGTTGAGTCCGTGTCGATCCCAATCATAGGCATCTTGTTCATCAGCCCGAAAATAATCCAAAATTACCTTCCGAGAAACTTCATCACTTGGATTTAACCGCAATCGAATCCAGCTCAGCAACACATTGACTGTTGTGCTTTGGGAAAGAAGTAAAGTTTCTGCTGAAATCACATCGATTTCTTGCTGAGCTAAATATTCTGTCACCAAAACCCCTTGATTGCGTGTGCGTACCAAAACGCAAATTTCATTGCGCTTGTAGTTACGGGTTTCACATTCGATGATGTGTTGGTGTATGGCTTCTAAATAATTTGGTTCGCGCTCGTCCAGTGTATCTCCGTCAACAAATGTAAATGTCACGGCCCCGCCTGGCTTGTTGTTGGTTTCTTGATTGGCTCCCTCTATAAATAGGTTTTGATAGTCTGGCGTTCTCAATTTTGACGCCGCTTGTTTGAAAAGGCTGTTGTTTGTCGTTACAATTGTGTCTTGGCTTCTGTAATTTCTCGGTAGTTTAATGGCTTCTGGAGAAATAGAAAAAGGCGTTTCTCCCTTGGTAAGTCGCATAAACTGCTCGGGGTAACCCCCGCGCCAACGATATATGGATTGTTTGGCGTCCCCAACCAATAGTACTGTGCTGTCTGTGCTTCCTGTGGCATTTTCCAATAGTGGAATAAGGTTTTTCCATTGCAAAACCGAAGTGTCTTGAAACTCATCAATATAAAAATTTGTGTATTTAACCCCGAGGCGTTCGTAAATAAATGGAGTTGGCATGCCGTTTATTGTTTCATATAAAAGAGGGTTAAGCCCACTTAACAATCTTGTGTCTTGCTTCTCTTGCAGTTCTTGTGTGGTTTGATAAATCGCATGAAGAGTAGAGAGCGGAACGCGCTGTCTTTCAATAAGTTCAAGAAGGGTTTGTTTGTTTTGTTGATGAGCAACCTCATCTATCCACTCGTCGATGTCGCTTTGCAAACGACTCAGGGCGTCTCGTTCGTATTGGCTAGCAGACTTTTTTAATAGCTGTTGATTTTGATTTTGGCTCCGCAGTCGTTTGCTTGGAATCGAACTTGGGTTTGATGACTGACCTTTCTCCAGTTGATTGAGAAGCTCTCTATGGGAAAACGACGCCTCATCAATGTGTAAGTTAATGATCTTTTCGTGCAATGATTTTGATCGGTTATTAATGACTTCAACGCCTTCTGCCATTTGAATCTGAATTTGTTTTTGTAAATGCAAAAAGTCTGTCCACGTCTTGTTGCTCATTTGACGAAACTGCTGGTAATGATTTTCATTATAAACCAGCGATGCAATGTTATTCAGGTCATATGAAATGTCCCATGACCGATTGTCTTTGGCTTTTTGAATCACAAAATCCGTGAGAATTTTTGTTTGTTTCTTGTTTTCTCCAGTCTGTTCTATTAAAAAATCTACGGCCTGTTCTAGAAATTGGTCCGTTTCAAGCATCAATTCAAAGCTAGAGCTCAGCCCCAAATCTCTAGAAAAAGTGCGTGCGATTTGATGGGTCAAACTGTCAATGGTCGTAATCGAAAAATGGCCATAGTGTTGAAGAATATGAGATAGGGTTTGCGTGGCGCGTTGTTGTATTGTTTGCTTGGTTGTGCCAGACGACTCAACAATTTCTAAAAAGAGCTCTGTCGGTTCAACAAGAATCTTCTCAGAGGAAAATTCTTCTAGCTGCTTCAAAACACGAGTCTTCATTTCTTGCGCCGCTTTGTTTGTGAATGTTATGGCTAAAATTGACTGGTATTTTTCTGGGTTATCTGACTTTAAAACCGTCTGTAAATAATGTCGCACAAGGGCATAAGTCTTTCCTGAGCCTGCAGAAGCGTCGTAGATAAGAAATGATGAATTCGATTTTTGTTTCAACGGGTTTTAGTCATCTTGTCAATTGTTTAATATTACATAAATTTGTGGTTCATCACAAATAAAAAATTATGTCTTTCGAACTACCTCAACTTCCTTATTCGTATGATTCTTTGGAGCCACATATTGATGCGCGAACCATGGAGATACACCACACCAAACATCACGCTGGGTATACTGCAAAACTCAATGCGGCTATTGCTGATACCCCCCTTGAGGGCCAGTCTATTGAAGACATCCTTCAAAATTTAAATATGAACAATGGGGCTGTTCGCAACAATGGTGGTGGGTTTTACAATCATTGCCTTTTTTGGGAAGTGATGAGCCCTAGTCCCAATGCCCTTTCGGGTGCTTTGGCAGATGCCATTCAAAACTCATTTGACTCCTTTGATGCGTTTAAAACTGCATTTAGCGCTGCTGCTGCAACACAGTTTGGCTCAGGATGGGCTTGGTTATGTACTCATAAAGGGGGGCGTTTAGAAGTTTGCTCAACCCCGAATCAAGACAACCCTCTGATGCCAGGGGTTGCGTGTGATGGCGTGCCAATCCTAGGGCTTGATGTTTGGGAACACGCCTACTATCTCAATTATCAAAATCGACGACCCGATTATATAAATGCTTTTTTTAATGTTATTGATTGGGGGGTGGTTGCAAATCATTTCGAGAGTGCCAAATAAATAATCGTAAAAACGATCGATACAAACAAAAGGAGCGTAGAGCTCCTTTTTTTATAAAATAAAAAAGGAGGAAAGACTCCTCCTTTTTTGCCCCAAATCTTACCATGAACTTAACCTACTTATGTTATGGCTCTGCTAAAATACATTTTTTTTATAAACCAACGTGCTTTTCTAGAAAAAAATCTAACTGTTTTCTCCTTTTTCTAATATGCACGCTGCTTTTTGCCTTCCATAAAATTGATAAATGCCTGATTGGCAACGCGATTGCCGCCTGGCGTTGGGTAATCCCCCGTAAAATACCAATCTCCCAAATTTTTAGGGCATGCTTGGTGTAGCTTCTCAACATCTTGAAAAATTACGTCAACCTCACTTCGGATCCCGTCTTCCTTAACAAGTTCAGCTATTTTTTTGGACAGCTGGTCTGTTGAAAACTCCTCGTACAATGCATTGACGACGTTAATTGCCTGCGCATCTGGTTTTTTCATTTCTGCTATAGCCGTCTTATGGACCTCTTCCAACATCCATTCTTTATTGTTGTCTTTCAGCAAGGCAAGCATGGCTTGAAAAGCAATGAGATCTTCTAGACGAGCCATATCGATTCCGTAACAGTCTGGATATCGAATTTGCGGTGCGCTTGAAACCACCACGATTTTTTTTGGAGATAATCTGTCTAGAATTTTTAGGATGCTTTTCTTAAGTGTTGTGCCCCGAACAATACTATCGTCAATGACAATCAAATTATCGGATGGCTTTACTGTTTTATAAGTGACATCATAAACGTGGGCTACCAGGTCGTCTCGGCTACTGTCTTCCGTAATAAATGTTCGAAGTTTTACATCTTTGAGAATTACTTTTTCCGTTCGAGGGCTACAGTTTAGTGTCTTTTCTAAGTCTGCTTTGGTGGGGTTGGTTTTTAACTTTAGAGCGTCCAACGCTTGGTTTTTTAAGTGGGCCTGTACCGCTTCAACAAGTCCAAAAAAAGCAGTTTCTGCGGTATTTGGAATATACGAGAATACCGTGTTTTTAAAATCATCGTTGATCGCATTTTGCACTTTCGGAAAAAGATATTTTCCCAATGCTTTTCTTTCATTGTAAATCTCTGCATCATTTCCTCTCGAAAAATAAATCCGCTCAAAAGAACACGCCTTTAGTTTTCCGACTGGTAAAATTTCTTTCATTGAGGTTTTACCATTTTTCTTGATAATAAGGGAGTGGCCAGGCAAAACCTCCTTAATGTCTTCAAAAGGCACATTAAAAACTGTTTGAATCGCAGGTCGTTCGGACGCCGCTACTACAAATTCGTCATTCTGAAAATAATACGCAGGGCGAATCCCATTTGGGTCGCGCATCAAAAATGCGTCTCCATGCCCAAGCATCCCACTAATCACATAGCCTCCATCAAAATTTTTGGTGGCTTTTTTCAAGATTTTTGCAACCTTTAGGTTTTCTGCAATAATTGGTGATGCGTCTTGCTTGGAGTATCCTTGCTTTTTTAGTTTTTTGTACTCTTTGGTGACTTCATCATCTAAAAAATGGCCTATTTTTTCCATCACCGTTACGGTATCTGCTTTTACCTTCGGATGCTGCCCAAGGGTAACCAAGTTGTCAAAAAGCTCGTTGACATTGGTCAAGTTGAAGTTTCCCGCCAACACTAGGTTTCTGTGCATCCAATTGTTTTGCCGCAAAAATGGGTGCACGCTACCAATGCCGTTATTCCCAAATGTACCATAGCGCAAATGGCCCATCATTAATTCGCCCAAATAAGGATATGCCTGTTTGATCTCAAGATCTGTCAAATTGTTTTTCCCCAGTTCTTGAAACACCTCGTTCAGGTCACTGTTTATTGTTGAAAAAATATCTTGAATGGGTTGGTTTTCAGATGACCGCACACGGCTCATAAAACCATCTCCAGGGTTCATGTCAAATTTGATGCTCGCAAAGCCCGCGCCGTCTTGTCCTCGGTTGTGCTGCTTTTCGAGCATCAAATACATTTTGTAAATCCCAAAAAACAAACTGTTGTATTTCTCCTGATAATATTTCAGTGGTTTTAATAGCCGGAGAAGTGCGATGCCACATTCGTGTTTAATCGAATCACTCATTGTGGTAAAAATAAAAAAATTGTTTCCCTTGTTTTGCCTTCATTTTGGTTTTTATTTCAATTGACTTCAAAACGAACGAGCGTCTTTAAATCTTCGACTCGTTCTCTGATTTGTGATATGGTTGTGTTTACAATCGACTTTGTCCCAAAGTCTGTTACACAGAACGAAGCGACAGAAGAACCATAAACCATTGCGGTTTTCATCGTTTCAAAGTCATGCTTCGGCTGGCTAGCTAAAAACCCTGCCAAACCACCAGCAAAAGAATCTCCTGCACCTGTTGGGTCAACAACATTGTCTAAAACTACCGCTGGAGCTAAAAAAGTCTGCTCCTTGTGATACAATAATGCCCCGTGTTCTCCCTTTTTAATGATAACATAGCTCGGACCCATATTGCTGATTTTCTTTGCTGCTGACAATACATTGGTTGCGTTTGTCATTTGAAGTGCCTCCTCGTCATTTATGGTAATGACGTCTGTCTTGGCAACAACCTGAACCAGCTCGTCCCAAGTTCCCTCAATCCAGTAGTTCATGGTATCGAGAATAATTGTTGTTTTGTCTGGGTTAATTTGGTCAAGAACCGACAATTGAATGCGTGGATGAAGATTGCCTAACAACGCAACCTCAGCATCTTTAAAGCGATCTGGAACAGTCGGATTGAAATTGGCAAGTGTATTAAGGTCGGTGACCAATGTATCACGTCGATTCAGGTTTTTGTGGTAGCGTCCTTTCCAATAAAAGGTGTCTCCCGAATTGTCGATCTCAACCCCTTCCAAATTGATGTTTCTGTTGCTTAGTTTTTTGAGGTAGTCTTGGGGAAAATCTCGTCCTACTATGGAAACAATGGCGCTTTCCACATCAAAAAAAGATGTTGCTAGAGCAATGTATGTCGCTGAGCCAGCTATGATTTTTCCGCTTGATCCTGTTGGGGTTTCGACTTCATCAAAAGCCATGGTTCCTACAATTAACACTTTGTTGTCTGCCATTTTTATTCTTTATTTTGGTATCCGATATCTTCTATGTGACTATCAGTTTGTTTTGATGCCTTTACTGCCAACTTATCACAATATTCGTTTTGTGGATGTTGATTGTGTCCCTTAATCCATTCCATCCTCACATTGTGTTTTCGAAACACTTCCAAAAATTCAATCCAAAGATCTGCGTTTTTTTTGTTTTTAAACCCTTTTTTCTCCCAGCCAAACACCCATTTTTTATCAACCGCCTCACTGACGTACTTCGAGTCTGTATACACAACAACGTCAAGAGGGGATTTTTTAAGCATTTGCAATCCTTTAATGACAGCTCTGAGTTCCATTCTATTATTGGTTGTGTGAATAAAGCCCTGAGAGTGTGTCTTTTTATGAGAAGTTCCCTCCCATTCTAAGATCAGGCCGTACCCCCCTGGCCCTGGATTGCCACTGGCTGCTCCATCGGTGTACAAATTAACTTGTTTCCCCGTAGACAGGAGTAGCTTTTCAATTTCTTTCGAAAAATGTCTGTATTCTAACTTGTGAATTTTTTGTGCTAGGCTCTTTGGAGAGTCGTCCGGGTCAATCGGAGTTTTAGCTTGGAAAATAATCGCTCCTTGGTCATACTGATTATTGACATAGTGAATGCTTATTCCGCTTTCGGTTTCTTTTGCGTTGATCACTGCTTGATGAACATGGTTGCCATACATCCCTTTACCGCCATATTTAGGCAAAAGAGAGGGGTGAATGTTAATAATCTTGTTTGGAAAAGCATCAATAATATGAGAGGGTATTTTCCACAAAAAGCCAGCAAGGACAATAAGGTCTGGTGATTGGGCTTGCAAGTCTTTCAGCAGGTCTTCTGAATTGTTGAGCTGTTCACGATTAAAAACACGGGTAGAAACACCAAGTTGTTTTGCGCGCTCTAAAACAGCAGCAGAGGGGTTGTTGGAATAAACTCCCAACACCTCTACACTTGGATTGGGTGAAAAGTGACGAATAATTTGCTCGGCATTTGTTCCCAATCCAGAGGCAAAAATCAAAATTTTATGATGTTTGACCATCGTTGTGAATCGCGATGCAAACTTACGGAATATCAAGTGGGTATAAGAATATAAGGTGGGGTAATTTTACAAGAATCCTAAGATTTTATTCGGATTGAGTTGATACAGCCAAAGTTTTCTTATTTTTGCCACCAACTAACATTAAAACTTCTTATATGTCTGATATTGCATCACGTGTAAAAGCCATAATCGTAGATAAATTAGGTGTTGATGAAAACGAAGTCGTTTCTGAAGCGAGTTTTACCAACGATTTGGGTGCAGACTCTTTGGATACTGTAGAACTTATCATGGAATTTGAAAAGGAATTCGATATCCAGATCCCTGACGATCAAGCTGAGAATATCGCCACCGTTGGACAAGCTATCCAATATATCGAGGGCGGAAAATAATTTTTTATGCAAAACAAACGCGTTGTCGTAACCGGTCTAGGCGCGTTGACTCCTATAGGTAATGGGGTACCTGCATATTGGGACGGTTTAGTTTCTGGTAAAAGCGGGAGTGCTCCGATTACTTATTTCGACGCCTCAAAATTTAAAACCCAATTTGCTTGTGAGCTAAAGGGGTTCGACCCTGGCGATTATTTTGATCGCAAAGAAGCGCGCAAGATGGATCGCTTCACTCAATATGCGATGGTCGCTAGCGATGAAGCTATTGAACATGCTAATTTTAACCTTGACGCTCTCGACAAAACTCGTGTCGGCGTAATTTGGGGTGCTGGTATTGGTGGTCTTCAAACTTTTCAAAGTGAAGTGCTGAATTTCGCAGCAGGCGATGGCACTCCGCGTTTTAATCCGTTTTTCATTCCAAAAATGATCCCAGACATTGCTCCCGGAATGATTTCCATAAAATATGGGTTTCAGGGGCCAAACTTTGCGACTGTTTCTGCTTGTGCTTCTTCTGCAAACGCTCTTATTGACGCGCTAAACTATATCCGTTTGGGTCATGCTGATGTCATGGTTTGCGGTGGATCTGAAGCTTGTGTTGCAATCTCTGGTGTTGCGGGCTTTAATGCGCTACACGCGCTCTCTACCCGCAATGACGACCCTGAGACGGCTTCTCGTCCATTCGATAAAGACCGTGACGGTTTTGTGCTGGGTGAAGGTGCTGGTGCTTTGGTGTTGGAAACCTTAGAACACGCACAGCAAAGAGGTGCCACAATCTATGGGGAGATTGTTGGCGGAGGCCTTTCTGCAGACGCCTACCATATGACGGCTCCTCACCCCGACGGTGATGGTGCAACCCTTGTTATGGAAAATGCACTAAAAGACGCTGGGATATCCGCCTCCGAAGTAGATGCTGTGAACATGCATGGTACCTCAACTCCTCTTGGCGATTTGGCGGAGTCTAACGCCTTGAAAAAGGTGTTTGGGGACCACCTATACAAGATGAATATCAATTCTACAAAGTCCATGACCGGGCATTTGTTAGGTGCTGCTGGTGTGATTGAAGCAATTTCTACCATTCTGTCGATCCAACACAACGTCGTCCCTCCGACAATCAACCATTTCACGGATGATGAAAATATCGATCCAAACATCAACTTCACTTTCAACAAAGCGCAAAAAAGGGAGGTCAATGTGGCAATGAGCAACACCTTTGGTTTTGGCGGGCATAATGCCTGTGTGGTGATGCGAAAATTTGTATAAACTGTTATGGGGTTGATTTCGCTTCTAGGAAAATCTAAACCCAATCATTCGTTCAAACAAACCATTGCGGGCATCATTGGATATTCTCCAAAAAACATCCTTCTTTTTGAGCGTGTGTTCACCCATAGATCTCTCGAAAAAGTAGGTGAGGACGGCCGAAAAATAAACTACGAACGTTTAGAGTTTCTCGGTGACGCTGTGTTGGGCACAATTATTGGAAACTATCTTTTCTCCCAAATGCCAGATGCTGATGAAGGAGACCTTACACAAATGCGATCCAAGATCGTTCGGCGTGAATTTTTGAATCACATTGGAAAGTCCTTGAGATTGTACCCTTTACTGCAGTCAAAAGTTGACAAAGATCGGTATGGAAATGACGTCCACGGCAATATTTTTGAAGCTTTGGTGGGTGCTGTGTTTGTGGATGTTGGGTTTTCTAAATGTCAGTCTTTTGTGAAAAGGAAAGTGATCGAGCCATACGTTGATTTGAATGCTTTTGAGGACAGGGTAATCAGTTACAAAGGGGTTTTGGTCAATTGGTTTCAGCAGCAAAAAATGACTTATCGCTTTGATGTGTTCGAAGATTCCGGTGCCAACAAATCACTTGTGTTTAAAGCTAAGCTGTTTGTCAACAATGATCTTGTTGCTTCAGCTCGAGGATCGAATAAAAAGAAAGCCGCAGAAAAAGTCTCCAAAAGAGCTTATTTTAAGTTTGCCGACCGAATTCGTTATCAAAAACAAACCAAAAACAAACTGTAATGTCTGTCTTTTTGTGCCCGGCAACCCGAGAACAGTTGTATATTTGTTTAATCAAAAACCAAAGATGATTAAGCATACGCTTTCGTTGTCTATTGATAACTCTTATGATGACTGGATTTGTGTTCATACGCCAATCCCTGATTATCAATTGGCATACCATATCAACAAGGCTTTTTGTGTTCGCTTGCGAAGACGCCCTAATGATTACACTTCACAAAAGACAAATGAGCGCTTTCCGATTTTTAGCTTTCAAAGAAGGAAAGAGGGGGTTCATTGGCATTTGATTCGAAACAAAGTCGAGTCAAGTAGTCTTGTGGGGGCTGAAGGTCTTTTGTTTTCCTCTTCTGAAACCCATTATCTTTTCAAACAGTTGGCTGGCGTGGATTATCTGCTGTCTGTTGGAACTAAAGTCTCAGAAAGCATTCAAAAAAAATTAACAGAGCTGCCCGATATTCAATCTTGCTATTCCCTGCCCAAACAAGTTAGCCACTTAAAACAACAACTTAGCTTTTAAGATGAAAAATATCAAAAAAACCAAAATAGTAGCAACGCTTGGCCCTGCAAGCTCTGACCGAGATACGATTAAACAAATGATGATTGCTGGGGTAAATGTGTTTAGAATTAACTTTTCTCATGCCGACTTTGGTGCTGCAAAAGAGCGCATTCAGCTCATTCGAGATCTCA
>Ga0208127_1000541_pt1 | contig 19321 bp, 16 predicted proteins | sample ETNtaG_6_FD_185751 | JGI IMG/M metagenome (GOLD analysis project Ga0208127, IMG submission 185751) | Marine microbial and viral communities from oxygen minimum zone, Eastern Pacific Ocean - ETNP201306SV45 (SPAdes) (version 2) | ecosystem: Environmental > Aquatic > Marine > Oceanic ... | reverse complement strand
CTGTCTTCAGGAAAGACTGTTAAAGCAAAACTCGTAATCGGAGCTGATGGCAGAAATTCAGTTCTCAGAAAAAAAGCTGGTATTTCTGTAAAAACCCATAATTTTGGTCAGAAAGCTCTGGCTTTTGCAGTTACGCACTCAATTCCACATAAAAATATTTCAACTGAGATTCATGTTTCTGGGGGGCCTTTCACCCTTGTTCCATTGCAGGATCATGATGGAAAGCCATCATCTGCTGTTGTTTGGATGGATAAGAGCGAAAAAGCTACAAAGCTCATGGATATGAAGGACAAAGAGTTTGAGGAAGAGATGACCCAAAGATCTTGCAATGTACTTGGACCATTGAAACTTGCCAGTAAAAGAAGCTTATGGCCAATTATATCTCAAATTGCAGATAGAATTTATTCACAGCGCTTAGCGTTAATTGGCGAAACGGCGCACGTTGTGCCTCCTATTGGTGCCCAAGGATTGAATATGAGCCTAGCCGATATAAAAATCTTGAGTGAGCTAGATAAACAGTATCCCGATGATTTAGGGTCAACGCATTCATTGATTGAATATCAAAAAAACAGAATAGCAGATATCAGGCAAAGAGTAATCGGGGTGAGTACGTTAAATCACATATCAATTTCAGAAAACAAAGTCGTGCAAAACATGAGAGCTTTTGGATTAGAAAATTTTTTCCAAGTACCGGCAGTAAAGAACAGAGTTATGAAATTAGGGCTAGGTTAAAGTTAATGTTAAAGCACCTGATCTAAAACTTTTGTTAAACGATTGAAGGTACCTTCTACATCATAAAGCTTATCTAAACCAAATAAACCCAGCCGAAACGTCTTAAATTCTTCTGGTTCATCACATGCAAGTGGCACGCCCGCTGCAATTTGCATACCTTTTGCAGCAAACTTTGATCCATTTTGGATGTCAGCATCTTGTGTATAACTCACCACCACACCAGGTGCTTTAAACCCATCTGCAGCTACAGACTGAATACCTTTTTGCGATAAATAATTTCGTACTTTGTTTCCAAGTTCCCACTGCGCCAATTTCAATTTTTCATAACCAAATTCACGTGTTTCCAAAACGGTATCTCTAAATGCCCTGAGCGCGTCAGTCGGCATTGTTGCATGATAGGCGTGTCCACCATTTTCATAAGTCTGCATTATAGAAAGCCACTTTTTTAGATCTATTGCGAAGCTATCTGAATTCGTTGTTTCAATTCTATCAACTGCCCTTTGGGATAACATAACTAATCCAGCCGAAGGAGAAGCAGACCAACCTTTTTGAGGTGCTGATATTAATACATCAACGCCACAGTCCTCCATATCTACCCAAACACAGCCGGAAGCGATACAATCAAGGACCATGAGAGCGCCAACATCATGAGCTGCTGCTGCAACTTTCTTTATATAATCATCAGGTAAAATAACCCCTGCAGATGTTTCCACGTGGGGTGCAAAAACTATATCTGGTTTGTCTGCTTTTATCTTTTTTATCACCTCATCGACTTCAGCAGGTCTAAAAGGAGCTAAGGGCTCATTGCCAATCATTCTAGCTTTCAGCACGGTAGTTGATCGTGCATTTGAAGAAGACTCGAAAATCTGGCTCCACCTGTAAGAAAACCATCCGTTCCTGATCACCATCACATTCGCTTCTATTCCAAATTGTCTAGCAACGGCTTCCATAGCAAATGTTCCACCACCAGGCACTAAAACGACTGCATTCGCGTTGTAGACCTCTTTCAAATTGGATGATAAATCACACATCACTTTCTGAAATTCTTTGCTCATATGGTTCAATGAACGATCCGTAAAAACTACTGAAAATTCTTCTAATCCATTCGGATCAATATGATTTAATAAAGCTGGCATTTTGTACTCCCCAATTAATAACAGGCTAATTTTAAACTTGAAAAAAAACAAACCTTAAAATTGTCACAGGCTAAATTGGACCAGGTAAAAGTTCTTCACTTAGTAAAACATTAGCCTCAACTTGTCCGGCACCAGGTAATGTCATGATCCTTCGTCTGAGAACTCTCTCAAAATCAGCAATATCACGCGCAACAACCCTTAAACGATAATCGTATAATCCTAAAACATGCTCAATTGACTGCACTTCTGGAATCGCTGATGCAGCTCGTTCAAAGTCATCCAAGCTTATGACACCTTTTGTAGCCAATTTTATACCAAGAAATACTTTGACGCCAAACCCAAGCATTTCCTGATTCAAAAGCAGTCTTTTACCTTTTATTATTCCAACATTTTCTAACCTTTTTATCCTTCGCCAAATAACCGGTTGAGAGGTAGATAAAGATTTTGCTAGGGCCGAAGTGGTTAACTTCGGATCTAAGGAAAGTTTGCGCAAGATTTTTTTATCAAGTGCGTTCAGCATTTAAATTGGCAACCTCCTATCCATTTTGATAGTCGAAATATGCATTAAAGTTTCAATATCTGAAATGTGAGGAAGATCTAAAATCGATTTTCGGTATATCTGTTTATAATGCGCCATATCTCGAGCCACAACAGATAGTCGAACATCAACCAAGCCCAAAAATGTTTGTATTTCAAGAACCTCTGGTATTTGGCGAGCAAGTGTCAGAAATTCATCAAATGCAGAGGACTCAGTTTTATCTAGCGTAATTCTTAAAGATACTTGTACTTCAAAGCCAAGAGCCGCCCAATCTAAAACTAATTCTTGACCTAAAATATAACCTTCTTCCTGAAGCTTAGCTAATCGTCGCGAAACCAGTGACGGTGTCGTCGTGGCTTTCTCTGCGATATTAGCTACAGAACTTTCCGGTTCATTTTGAAGATGCCTAAGTATACGTTTATCTAAATTATCTAGCATATTTATTTTTATTTTATTTAATTTTTAGAATAAATTTCTTCTTTATAATTCAAATTTTGTCAATAATAGACTTTTTAATTCCCAATTAAACATTATAAACGCAACAGTTTAATGAAAGGAAAAAAAATGCGAGTTTACTATGATCGAGATTGCGACGTTAACTTAATTAAAGATAAAAAGGTTGCGATTTTAGGTTACGGATCTCAAGGACACGCTCACGCCCTTAATCTTCGTGATTCAGGCGCAAAAAACTTAGTTGTTGCTCTAAGAGAAGGTTCACCATCTGCAAAAAAAGCTGAAGCTGAGGGGCTAAAAGTGATGGGTATAGCCGATGCCGCAGCATGGTGCGATTTAATTATGTTTACGATGCCAGATGAACTTCAAGCAGAAACATATAAAAAATACGTTCACGACAATATCAAAGAAGGTGCAGCAATTGCGTTTGCTCACGGATTAAATGTTCACTTTGGCTTGATTGAACCAAAGAAAGGCGTCGATGTGCTCATGATGGCTCCAAAGGGTCCGGGTCATACCGTACGTGGTGAATATACTAAGGGCGGTGGTGTTCCATGCCTTGTGGCAGTTGATAAAGATGAATCTGGCAAAGCATTAGAAATCGGCCTGTCATACTGTTCTGCAATTGGCGGGGGGCGCTCAGGGATAATCGAAACGAATTTCCGCGAAGAATGTGAAACTGACCTTTTCGGGGAGCAAGCAGTACTTTGCGGAGGATTAATTGAGTTAATCCGCTGCGGTTTCGAAACACTTGTCGAAGCTGGCTACGCTCCAGAAATGGCTTATTTCGAATGCCTTCATGAAGTCAAATTAATAGTTGATTTAATCTATGAGGGCGGCATAGCTAACATGGATTATTCAATCTCCAACACTGCTGAATACGGTCAATACGTAACCGGCCCAAGAATTTTACCTTATGAACAGACGAAAAAGACCATGAAGGGCGTACTAGCTGACATTCAAAAAGGTAAGTTTGTTCGCGACTTCATGCTAGAAAATGCTGTTGGTCAACCGACAATCAAAGCAGCACGCCGTGCCAACGACGAGCACCTAATTGAAGAAATCGGTGAGAAACTCCGGGGTATGATGCCGTGGATTTCTGCAGGAAAAATGGTTGATAAAGATAAAAACTAAAATAATGCAAAAATAAAATGATTGGGCAATTTGTTTTTTGTCCAATCACTGTACTTTTACTCAATGAAGGCTCTGGTCGAAGGTGATTTTTGGAAAACTCTATTCATACTAAACATTGGGTAATGATGTCTTCTTTGGGTATTGTATGGGGTTCTACCTTTCTTTTTATAGAGTTGGCTCTTCAAGGAATAACCCCTCTATGGTTAACTTCGGCTAGAATAGTCTTCGCTGCTGCTGTTACTTCTATAGTCTGGTTTGCTTATGGTGGTAAACTTTTTACCACCAATGAAAAAGCCTGGGGGCGCCTTGGGTTAATTGGGATAATAAGTACAGCTCTACCTTTTCAACTAATTAGCTGGGGCCAACAATACGTGACATCAAGCTTTGCCGGTTTAGCGATGGCCAGTATGCCTTTGTTTGTTTTGCCCCTCGCTTATTTGTTTAAAACTAATGAAAGTTTGGATGTAAAAAAATTTATAGGACTTATAATAGGCTTCGTTGGTATAATTATACTATTCTCTCCAGATTTTTCTTCTAGTAAAGATGTATCGCCTCTAACAACGCTTGGTAAATTTGCTTGTATAGCAGCGGCCTTTTGCTATGCCAGCAATTCAATTCTCATGCGGAAACTACCTGGTATTGACCCTATTGGGTTGGCTGCAGTTTGTCTTTTGATTGGCTCTATATGGGTGGTTTTATGGGCACTTGCCATAGAAGGTGCGCCACCAAAAGTTAGCAAAGACACGTTATTCATCTTAATTTTGCTTGGCCTATTACCAACAGCAATAGCAAATTTCATTCGTGTAGTTTTAATACGGGAGGCCGGACCAGTTTTTTTAGGTATAACAAATTATATTGTACCTCTGTGGGCAGCCATGGTTGGGGCAATAGTTTTAAATGAAAATTTGCCAATAGAATTCTATGTAGCCGCAGTAATCACAATTACAGGCATTTATATTAGCCAAATGACGGCCTTGAGAGCCTTGGTAAACTCATTCAAGCGGTAATTTCAGCTACTACGCTATCCACAGCTTTAACCATCTTATCTTCATCCTCGGACTCTGCCATCACCCTTATAAGAGGCTCTGTTCCTGATTTCCGGATTAAAAGCCTCCCATTACCTTCTAAATTGAGCTCTGCTGCTTTTATTGCTTTTACAACATTAGGCTTGGAAAGAGGGTCTGAGCCTGTTTTATATGAAGCATTCTTCAATAGCTGTGGAACCGGTTCGAATATACGTGCTAGATCCTTGGAGTTGCTATCTGATCGAATTATTTCTGCCAAGAATTGCAACCCAGCAATAAGACCATCACCTGTTGTAGAAAAGTCGCTCATAATAATATGACCCGACTGTTCACCACCAAGATTAAGGCCAGACTTACGCATTTGCTCAACCACATATCGATCGCCTACTTGCGTTCTTTCCATTGAAATACCACGCTGCTTTAGGAAACGTTCTAACCCCAAATTTGACATAACTGTGGTCGCTATTCCGCTTCCCGTTAGCAAACCGTCTTCAGACCATCTAGAAGCTATTACACCCATAATTTGATCTCCGTCGGCAATGTTCCCTTCAGAGTCAATCAAAGTTATCCTATCCGCATCTCCATCTAGACAAATGCCAACATCTGCACCGTGGCTCACGACAGCCTCTGCTGCACTCTGAGGCTCTGTAGACCCACAGTTTTTATTAATGTTCGTTCCGTTCGGATTAACTCCAATTGGAATTACATCTGCGCCAAGCTCCCATAAAACTTCCGGCGCAGCCCGATAGCCTGCTCCATTTGCGCAGTCTATCACAACCTTCATACCATCTAGTCGCATACCACTAGGAAAGCTTGACTTTACTCTTTCAACGTAACGAAATAGCCCATCTTCAATACGTTTTGCCCGGCCAATATCAATGAGATCAACATTCCTTAATTCTTTTCCAATGAGGTCTTCTATTTTTTGCTCTGCATCATCCGATAATTTGAAACCATCAGGACCAAAAAACTTAATTCCATTATCTTCATGAGAATTGTGACTTGCTGATATCATTATTCCTAAATCTGCCCGCATAGAAGGCGTCAAAATACCAACCGCTGGAGTGGGAACTGGCCCAAGAAGTAACACATTCATACCCATTGAGGTCAAACCTGCGGTCAAAGCATTTTCAAACATATAACCCGAAAGCCTTGTATCCTTACCAATAACTACACGGTGCACTTTTTTCGTGTTATTTTTAAAATACTGTCCTGCGGCCATACCTATTTTTAGGGCGTATTCAGCAGTCATTGGGAATTCATTAACACGCCCACGGATGCCATCGGTTCCAAAATATTTTTTTTGCACACTACTCTCCAAAATTTACGGCCATCCAAAGATCAAAAGCCTGTTTGGTTTCTGCAACGTCATGTACTCTAAAAAGTTGCACGCCTTGCGCAAGTGCGCAAATAGCAAGTGATATAGAGCCATGTATGCGATCCTTTGGATTTTCTACATTTGCTATCTTATTAATAATACTCTTTCTCGATACACCAAGAAGGAGGGGAACACCAAGACCATGAAAAAATGAAATATTTTTTATCAAAGTCAGATTATGTTTTAAATTTTTGCCAAAACCTACGCCTATATCAGCTATTATATGGTCCCTTGCTATACCAGCTTGAACCAAAGTATTAATTTGCGTTTCTAAAAAATCGTACACTTCGATCAAAATATTTTCGTATTGCGGGTTATTTTGCATATTTTCTGGCGATCCTTTGGAATGCATAACACAGACTGGTAATTTTTTTTCTGAGCAATATGGAAGAAGTTCAGGATCAAAAGTAAAGCCAGACACGTCATTTACCATAGAAGCACCAGCGGTGTAAGCAGCAGCTGCCACTTTGGACTTTCGTGTATCAACAGAAATAGGAATCCTCGATTGAGAAGAAATTTTAGTTATGACAGGTTCAATGCGCTTTATTTCCTCAGCAACCGAAATAGTCAAAGCACCAGGCCGAGTACTTTCCCCTCCTATATCAATAAAATTTGCTCCATTTGCCTCCATAAACTTAGCCTGTTTCAAAGCAGCATCTAATTCCATATGATTACCACCATCAGAAAAACTATCTGGCGTTATATTCAATACGCCCATTAATTTTGGAGCTCCAAACTGAACTCCTAAAAGATCAGATCTTTTCTTGATCCATCTGTTTATCCACCAAGTTGGAACATCATTTATTGAAACTAACCGCGAATTCTCCCCAAGTTTTATTTCCTCGGCCTCACCAATCCAGTACTCTGTTTCTGCTAATAGAATACTATCGGCAGGTCTTGGGGACCCAGTTCTAACAATCGGTCTAAAATAAGAGGTCATAGGCATAATATGTTCAGCATAGTGTTGAAGCTATTCAAATTAATTTTTAATTCAAAGGTATAGTTTCTAGTTTTATGGAACAATCATTATCTTGAATATCACCAATAACTGTCAAATATTCAGCACCAAATTCATTCGCCAACCATTCAGATAGAGATAAAATTTTATGCAAATCAAAATTTGGAAGATTTTTTGCATCCAGCAACATTTTTGCTGGTGCCCAAACTGAAATCTGGCTGTTTTTGACAGCCCAATCTAATTCAGTTTTCGTTTCAACGACTACACATCTTTTATCACAAGCCGCAAGTTTCCAAGCATTTTGCTCAATCGCTAATAAATCTATTCTTCGTTGAACTTGAGAGTGATTTACTTTCAAATAATTTTCATCAGGCAGACCAACGCAAAAAATAGCAGATTTTTCTATTTTTTCTAATTTATCAATACATTCTTTTAATTGAACTGATCGAAACGCCTCATTTGATAAGACATATATTTCCGGGCATTGAAACTGAAAATCACCGATTGCTGAAGAGCGGATTTGTTTCGTTTCATTAGAACGCACAATTTCAACACCAAGTGCCCCCGGACCTCTGTCTAATTTCTCTATTCGAACAAAAACTCGTATCGCTTGAGGTTCAATTAAAATTCTATCAGCAATTCTTTCTGCTAATGTTTCAAGCAGGTTTAATCTTTCAACATTAAGTTCAATCGTAATAGCTTCTGTAACCCTATCATAAGATAAAATACGATCTACGTCGTCATCTATTTTATGGTCAAGTGGTTTTACCTCAACCACAATATTAAAACATACTCTCTGTTTACTTCCTCTTTCAGACTGGAAAGCACCAATCTCGACTTCAACTATATGATCTCTGAGAGAAATCCGATCATATACAGGTTCAGTTTCGTTGGCTTCAGAACGCTCTTTTGGATGAGCAAATGCTAAATGTATTTCGCTACTCATAACATCACCAGATATTGATCATGTGTCTTAGATAAACAACTTTTTTCTTACATAAAGGGCAAGGACACGTCTTTACGACAGCATTCTGCGTCACAATTACCTCAGAGACACTTGCCTTGGCTGCCTGTAAAAAATATGACGGCCATATTTGGCAACTCTTTCGAACTTCCGAGACCACTTTGGGTTAACGTAATTTGAGTGATAATGAGTCGACCCTTTTGTTAAATTTCTTTCATGGGTTGTCATCAAAATCTTAGCAATTTTTAAAGACACTTCATAAGCTTTTCGCTCATGTATCGTTTCTAATTTTCCATCACAGGTATATGTAAATTGGCAAGCAAATCTTCTACCAGTACCTTGATTGATAACTTTGCATATTGAGTTTGGATAGCGTGGATCCTCAACTCGATTTAAAACAACTTCTCCAACGGCTAGTTGGCCTTTTATTGGTTCTCCTCGCGCCTCAAAATATAAAGCTTCTGCAAGGCACGACATTTGCTTCCCACTTTTAGGAACAGGAAGCGATAGTAATTTTGAGGATGTCCAATCAGAGGGTCGCCTTACTTTAGTGAGCCCAAACACGTGGGCAACATCCCATGGTTCCAAATTTCTGATTTTTTTTTGTTCAAAATTTTCGAGCTGCTCAAAAATCTTCTTTTGCTTATCGGCAAGTAAAAGTTGCGGGAATAAACCTATGCAAACTAATACAACAAACTTAGACAATGCTGACAATTTATAGTACCTTATTTTGTGTTTTATTCAGCAGTCGTGGCAATATGTTGTGCTGTCGTAACTTTTCAAATGTTATATACTTGGTTTATTTAGAAGTATCAATACGGTCCTTTATTGCTAATTGCGCAGCTGCTAGTTTAGCAACTGGCACTCTAAAAGGAGAGCAAGATACATAGTCCATCCCAATTTCTCTGCAAAAAGCTATCGACTCGGGACTACCGCCATGTTCGCCACAAATTGACAAAAGAATGTCGCTTTTGACGTCGCGAGCTCTCGTTACACCCATTTTCAATAATTCGCCAACACCGTCGATATCTAGAGTATGAAAGGGGTCTTCCGGGAAAACTCCCTGTTGAACGTAGTCAGACATAAATCGACCCGCATCATCCCGAGAAAGACCGTAGGTCATTTGCGTCAAATCATTAGTTCCAAAGCTTAAAAATGCAGAATTTAACGCTATGTCATCTGCTCGTAGAGCAGCTCTAGGCGTCTCAACCATGATTCCAAGTCGATAATCAAATTCCGTTGCTGTTTCACCTCGAACCATAGAGGCTATGCCATCAATTCTTGCCCTAACTAACTCTACTTCTCTTTTAGCAGAGACAAGGGGAATCATTATTTCTGGAACTACTGGAGTACCATTTTTTGTTGCTTCGACAGTTGCCTCGAAAATTGCTCTGGCTTGCATTTCATATATTTCAGGAACTGTTACACCTACTCGTACACCACGCATTCCTAGCATGGGATTGTACTCTGCTAAAGTTTCTATTCTACTAACAACGCGCGAGAGTGGTAAATCTAGAGCTTCTGCTAAATCGTGCATACCATCTCGGTCATTTGGCAAAAACTCATGCAGAGGTGGATCAAAAAGCCTAATACAAACAGGGAGTCCTTTCATTAGAGTAAAAAGCTCAAGAAAATCTGATCTTTGCATTGGCAGCAATCTATCCAACACGGCTCTGCGCTCTTCTCTATCATCCGCAAAAATCATTTCCCGCATTAAAGTTAGGCGATCTGACTCAAAAAACATGTGCTCTGTTCGGCAAAGCCCAATACCTTGTGCATTGAAATTTTGAGCAGTTTTTGCTTCGCTTGGAGTATCCGCATTTGCGCGCACCTTTATGTCCCCAGCTTCTTCTGCCCAATCCAACATCAATTTAAGAGAGTCATCTAATGCGGCTTCGATCATTTTCGGTGATCCGCCCAAGATATGCCCCAATGTTCCATCAATTGTAATTAAATCACCCTCTTTAAAGGTAGGCCCATCGGAAATTGAAAAAGCCTTATTGTTTGATTTAAAATTAATTTCAGAAACGCCTACAACACAGGGAAGTCCGAGCCCACGTCCTATTACAGCTGCATGGCTCGTCATCCCTCCTCTTTCTGTTAAAACACCAGCCGCAGCATGCATCCCGCGTATATCCTCTGGACTAGTTTCACGACGTACTAAGATACAGGCTTCACCACGAGCAGCACATGATTGTGCAGCTGAGGCAGAAAAAACTACTATACCAGTTGCAGCTCCCGGGCTTGCCGCTACGCCTTTCGCAAGAATGTTTCTCTCAGCGTTTGGATCAATTTGCCTGTGTAATAATTCACCAACGGCACGCGGGTCTACTCTCATGAGGGCTTCTTCTTTGGTGATTATTTTATCTTTTGCCAAGCTTACAGCTATTGTGACTGCTGCTCGTGGTCTTCTCGTTACTCGAATTCCATCCAATATGTGCAATTGTCCATTTTCAATTGTGAATTCTATTTGCATTTCTTCACGCAATTTTTTTCGCATCAATTCTGCTTTTTTTATAAGCTCTTCAAAAATACTAGTCTCTTCCGTTTCCAGAGATGGGCCTCTAGCATCACGGGTCAGATATAGCGCACCTTGCTTGTCAGACAGCGACTCACGCCCTTGACTTTGTCTTAGATATCGCCCTGTTATTTGGGGTTGCCCAGTATCACTATTTACTAATTGCAAAACACCTGATCCACTTTCGCCATCGCCAACTCCAAAAGCCATTTTCTGAATGACTAATCCTAGGCCGGCATCAGCAGGCGCGCCTTTTGCTTCTCTAAGTAAGCGGGCAGAAGTTCCTTCCCATGCTCGAGCCATCGATCGAAGAACTTCTGATAATTGATGCTCGATAGACTGTGGAAAACTTTCATCCATTTCATCTTTGTAAGCTGCAAGAGCAGCACTTACGGAATTTCCGTTTGCGCGCGTTATGTGATCAAATACATCTGGATCCAAGCGGGCAACATTTACAGAATAAGCTTGTATAAACCTAAAATATAATTCTGATGCTGATTTCTCCCCAATATGTTTTGATAAATGCGAACATCTCTCATCATTCATACCGATATTTAGGACAGCTCCGGGTCCACCCCAATCAAGGCTTTCAGACGAAGGTCTAACACACAAAGTATCAGTTGGATTGAAGTGTGAAAGTATATTCATTAAATCTGGCATCTTACCAGCAACTATCGACTTGATTGCGTCAAATGAGAGAGCCACCGTTTTGGGGACTGGCAAATCCAATCTTACCAGTCGTTGTAAACATTTTGCACGACCACCATGAGTTGGCGTAGATATTCTAGCCGTAGGTGTAATCAGATCATAGTTTTCAAAATTTTGCTGCACTGCGGCACTCTCCTTGACGTGAAACCGTAAATGCTTTTTTTTGTTCAGGCAAGAAATTTGGAAACTTTACCCTTCAACTTTAGTTAGATCCGCAACTGATAAACAAAGTTTGCAAATTCGAGATAACAAATTTAACCTGTTGCGCCTAATGTGATCTACGTCAGAATTGATTTGAACGGTTTCAAAAAAACTATCAATGGGCGCTCTTAAATTAGCCATTGAATTCATGGCTTCAACAAAATCTTCCCGCTCCAAAGAAGCTTTAATCTTAACTTCTTCACTATCTAATACAGAAAATAGATTAAGCTCAGCATCCTCTTTTGCATATTTTAAATCTGCGCCAAAAGAATACTCAACACCATCGTTCTTTTCCGCTTGGAGCAAAATATTGTTTGCTCGTTTAAAACCCTGTATCAGATTAGATCCATCGCTAGTCTTAATAAATTCCATTAAAGCAAACGACTTTTTAACAGAAAGGGCCAGATCGTCCTCTTTATCAATTGACAGACAAGCATCAATTATATCGTGTCTGAGTTCTTTTTCGCGCAAAAAGACCTTCATTCTCTGATAAATAAACTCTTTCAGATCTTCTATATCCGCTTTTTTATTACCCAGTGCTAAAATCTCTGACAAAGAAATTCTGATGTCATTTTCGATTATAATTCGGATCATTCCCAAAGCACTTCTTCTCAACGCAAAAGGATCCTTAGAACCTGTTGGCTTTTCTTCAATGGCCCAAAAATTTGTCAGCGTATCAATTTTATCAGCCAGAGCCACAACGGTAGAAATTGGTGAACCGGGCACTTCATCGCTCGGGCCCAACGGAGCGTAATGATCTTTGCAGGTTTCTGATACGCTGGCTGCATAACCAGCTTTTTTAGCATAATATGTCCCCATGATCCCTTGCAATTCAGGAAATTCATATACCATTTCCGATGACAAATCTGCCTTAGATATGTAAGCCGCATCTTTTGCCAGCTTCGGATCACAACCGATTTTTTTAGCGATTATTTCGGATAAATTAATAATACGTTCGACACGTTCAAACTGACTACCTAACTTGTTATGGAAAGTTACCGTCTTTAATTTTTCCAACCAAATATCAAGACCATCAGTTTTAATTGTTCTAAGATCATTATCCCAAAAAAACTTTGCGTCAGATAATCGAGCTGACAAAACTTTTTGATTACCAGTAAGGATCGTTGACCCGCCATCAGGCGTTTCACGATTAGCGACAGTTGCAAACTGTACGACTTTGTTGTCCTTAGGGTTTCGAATTGAAAAAAACTTTTGGTGCTCTCTCATTGATGTCTGTAAAACTTCAGCAGGTAACGCAAGAAATTCATCTTCTAATTTTCCCAACAAAACGACTGGCCACTCAATCAAACCAACCACTTCATTTAACAAACTAGGATCATTAATTAGTTCCAGCCCTTGGGCAAAAGCTTGATTTTTCATTTCCTGTAAGATTATTTCTGCCCGTTCTGAGGGGTCTAGCACCACATAATTCTTTTTTAATTTTGCAGCATAGTCTTCAAAAGAAGTGACCGAAAACTCACCACTTCCCATGAAACGATGGCCATATGTCTTATCTCCAGAAGAAATACCTTCAATATTTATATCAACGATTTTTGAGCCATCATCATCATACAAAATGCAGACGATAGAATGCAGAGGTCGAACCCATTTTAATGAGGTCTTCCCCCATCGCATAGATTTAGGCCAGGGAAAGTTTCGAATTATTTTTTCTAAAACAACCGATATAACATCTGCCGCTGCACGTCCTTTTGTTTGAAAAGTTGCATAATAAAATTCACCTTTTTTCTCTTGTCGCACCTCAAGTTGACTTAGGTCAAAACCGGTACTTTTTAAAAAACCTTGAATCGCTTTTTCTGGAGCATCTGTTCTAGGGCCCCTTCTCTCTTCAGAGCGGCTAAGACTTTTATTTGAAACATTTTCTAAAACTAATACCAAACGTCTGGGAGTAGTGAAGGCAGCAGAACTTTCATATGACAAACCCAACTCTGAAATACCATCTGTGAGTAACTTTTCAAAATCTAGCGAAGCTCTTCGTTGCATCCGCGCAGGTATTTCTTCAGATAATAATTCAATTAGTAAATCAGGCATTATTTTAACCTTGGAGGGCAGCTTTGATCTTTAGTAGACCCATCATATAATTTTTCACCACAATCATTTATTTCATTCCAGGCGTAACCGCGTCCATCTGGATACACTACAATATAGCGATCAATTCCATATTCAAAGTTCTTGCTACCAAGGAATGCAGTCGCCGAGCCCCTGGATAGGTCTTCACCAATACGTCCCGCATTAAAACAGTTAAACCACATAGGAGCATTTCTAGGCGTCGCAGAATTAAGCATAACATACTTTTCTTTCAACAGATCAATAGGATCGTTTACTTCAAAACATGCCCGAAATCTGATTGGCGAACTATTTGCATCAATTCCCTGAAAATTGGCAACCTGTATTTTCTCGGGTTCTTGTGTCGAAAGATTTACCAAAGATATTCCTTTTGATTGTTCAACATTAACCCGCTGATAGAACCCATAGACTTGCAGGTAATACATTGTCGCTCCAGCTATGACAGAGGTGAGCAAAATGGACATAACCATGATTTTTCCTGTCACTTAACTTTACCTCCAGCAGGGGTTAAAATGAATGCATCAGCACACTGCTTTGCTAAGCCTCGAACACGACCAATATATGCCTGCCTTTCTGTAACTGAAATGACACTTCGAGCATCAAGAATATTAAATATATGAGAGGCTTTTATACACTGATCATAAGCTGGATGAACCATGGTAATATTTTTTCCAGATTTAGGATCTGATGTTTCCTGGGACAATATTGATAAACATTCCTGCTCCGCCTCATCAAATTGGCGGAAAAGTGTTTCGGTGTTGGCTATATCAAAATTCCACCTAGAATATTCTTCCTCTGTCTGTTTAAATATATCGCCATATTTTAAGGGAGTTCTGGCCTTTGGATGATTAAATGGCATATCCATAACATTGCTTACGCCCAATATATACATAGCGAGCCGTTCTAAACCATATGTCAGCTCACCTGAAACGGGATTGCAATCATGTCCACCAACTTGCTGGAAATATGTAAATTGGCTCACTTCCATTCCATCGCACCAAACTTCCCAGCCCAAACCCCATGCTCCAAGTGTCGGACTTTCCCAGTCATCTTCAACAAACCGGATATCGTGTAAGTTACTATCAATACCGATAGCCTCCAAGGATCCTAAATAGAGATCTTGAAAGTCAGGAGGGCTAGGTTTCATTAAAACTTGAAACTGGTAATAGTGCTGCAATCGGTTTGGATTATCTCCATAACGTCCATCTGTGGGTCGCCTAGAAGGCTGAACGTATGCTACGGACCATGGCTTAGGTCCCAAGGATCGCAAGGTTGTGGCAGGATGAAAAGTGCCTGCACCAACTTCCATATCATAGGGCTGCATAAGTGCACAGCCCTGCTCTACCCAATAACTCTGCAACCGCAAAATAACATCTTGAAAACATTGAGGAGCGTCTGCAACCATCAGCGTTACCTTTAGATCATTGTAAAACTTACTTGTTCTTAGGGAAAGCCTTGATGACCGTCAATCAGGCAAACAAAATTCATTCGTTTATTTACCCAAAAACTATCAAATATAAGCTAATTCCGCCAAAACTTTAAAGTAAATAAAATATATACAGCCATTAATTCCAAGCGACCTATTAGCATGCCTGCGATTAACAACCACTTCGCGGTATCACTTAAAGATGAAAAATTTCCATCTGGACCGATAGTTTCACCTAATCCAGGGCCAATATTAGCAAGTGCGGCAGCTGCTCCCGACAAAGAGGTTATTAGATCTAGTCCCGTAAGTGAAAGCAGTACAGCTAATATTCCAAGGGATGCAAAAAATACCACAAAAAATGTCAACACCGAATTCAGAATGTCATCACTTATTTGTCTGCCTTGATATCGAGGAATAAAAACTCCGTTTGGTGAGTGAATCCTTTTTAGCTGGCTTGCTATTGACGCAAATACAATTTGGTACCTAAAAATTTTAACAGAACAAGTTGTTGATCCAGCACAGCCTCCGATGAGGCCTACAAAAAACAAAAGTGATACTAGAAAACCGCCCCATAACATATAGTTTGTAGAGGCATATCCAGTGCCTGTTAGAATAGATGTTATATTAAAAAGAGCTTTCCGAAAGACAAGTTCAAAAGATAGGTTTAACTGAATGCTTAAAACAAATGTACTCAACAAAACCAACAAAATAATTAAAAGAATAAATGTTTTTACTTGTGGGTCTTTAAATACAGCTGTGCCCTGCCCGTTTATCAATTGTACATAACGAACAAAAGGCAATGCTGACAAAATCATGAATAAAATAGCAACATATTCGACTTTCCAGGAAAACACAGAAAAGGATCCATCATAATTTGAAAAGCCACCCGTTGCTACAGTTGTGAATGCGTGGACTACTGCATCAAAAAAGTTCATCCCAGCCAGAACATAGGATAAACCGCAAGCTATAGTAATGCCCACATAGATTATAGAAATTTGAAAAGCTATTGTTGTTGCCCTAGGTAAGATCTTTCCAAGAGTGTCAAAGCCTTCAGCTCTAAAAATTTGCATGCCTCCTACCCTGAGTTCGGGTAGAAAAACCATTGCAACGACAATAATACCTATACCACCTAGCCATTGTAAAATACCTCTCCAAAGAAGAAGACCCTTTGGCATTTTATCCAGCTCATTGAATACAGTAGAACCTGTTGTAGTTATACCTGAAACTGCTTCGAAGATTGCATCCACCAGGTTTGCATTGGTAAATCCCAAAATAAAGGGTATTGCAGCAAACACCGATAAAGCAACCCAAACAAGGGTCGTAAGCAAAAATGTTTTTTGTATGTCTAAACCTATATGGGTTCCATTTGATGAGGCTAGAGCAAGAAAACCACCACTAATTATCGTTATGGCAGCAGATGTTGCAAATACTGGCCAGTGCCCATTCCCTTGCCCGAAATCCACTGCTAGAGGCGCCAACATCGTCAATCCAAGAAAGACGACTAAAATCCCAATAACATATCCAACGGGTCGCATATCAATCATGGAAACACCGTTGATTGCTGTCTAAGGTACTGTCAAGTCCTATTAAATTTATCCGCGATGTACGAGAGTTGAGAATTGATAAGGATCAATTGATACGGTCTCGAAAGTTGAGCCCTCTGTCAAAATTGAAATCGCGTCATGACTATGCAAACTTTCTTGGTGTGAAGCTATTATTCTGAAATCACCAATGCGGTCATCGCTCTTCAAGTTCTTACAAAACAATCGAGCTGCATCTTCTACAAAGATAGGATTAGCAGCGTTAAGTTCTGCGAATGCTTGCTCATCCTCTCTCTTAACCATAACCTGCGTCTCTGTTGGAACGGCCACACGGCAATGTTCAATTATGTCTTCAAACCACAAACGGTCATTTCCTTTTAAAACCACAGAAATTCTAGCGACTGACCGCTGTGAATGTGGGGTAGCGAGTTGACCTCTAGACTTCCTTGCATGCTCACTCAATTCCAGAGAGCACGGGCATGTCGAACTATACACGTAATCTAAATGCATAACTTTGGTACGAAGCCCATCCTGATCAATCAACTCTAGAGAGATGTCATAATATTGATAACCAGATAAATTGGATCTAAGGCTACCAACCTTCATTGGAAACGAAAATTTCATCAAAATTCTGGCATCAAAACTCTCTAAATCTGTTTTATAGTCATCCAGAGCCGCCTCTATAACTGAAAAGCTAAATTGCTCTTCAGAATGCTTATAAAAACTGCGCATGATACGCGACATATTTATGCCTTTCTTGTCAGCACCTAAGCTAACTGAGCCTGTCACTGAAGTCTCCAGAGTTCTTTCGCCAGCACCTCGCAATCTGTATCTAATTGGAAGTTTGAAATTAGAGATGCCAACATGCTGAATAACTTGATTGGAACCTTTAATTAGGGAGCTAGGGCCATTTTGCAGATCAGGAAGTGAAGCCTTATAATCAGCATCAAGGTTAAATTCAGTTGGATATTTATCATTCAATTTAGGATAATCTACCCACAGATTTGTGACCTCTGATGGATGGATATTTTCGTTTGAGAGGTCTATCTCACCACCTTGATCTCTCCATTTTTTTAATACTGACAAAGCCTCGTTGACTTCAGATTCGGAAATTTCCGACTCTAATTTACGGGTATGAATATTCATTCCGGACCCCTTTTCCGTCACTGACCCTGACCATTGTGTAAACTTTACTTTACTACATGCGAATATTAATACGCAACATTTTTAGTTACAGATCAATTAAAGAGTCCTTAAAGCTGACGAAACGTCATTAATGAGGTCATCTGTATCCTCAAGACCAACGGACAGCCTGATTAACCCCTCACTAATTTGGAGATCTTCCTTTTGCTTTTCGGTTAAGCGTTGATGGGTGGTTGTTGCAGGATGCGTTGCAATCGATTTGGCATCTCCAAGATTATTTGAAATTATAATTATTTCTAGATTATTCAAAAATTTAAAAGCAGCCGGTTTACCTTTAACAAACTCAAATGTTATTACAGTTCCATAACCAGAAATTATTTCATTAGCCAAATTATGCTGTTCGCTGGAAGGCAACCCGGGATATATAACTTTTCTAATGTTTGATGATTGCTCTAAAACTTGAGAAATTTTCAAAGCCGATCTTGCCTGTGCTTTCACTCTCAATTCTATTGTTTCCAAACCTTTCAACATGACCCATGCATTAAATGGGCTCATCGCACCCCCTGTATGTTTCATATAAGGCTCGACTTTTTTGCGTATAAATTCCTTTTTACCTAGAATTACACCGCCCAAGGCACGACCCTGACCATCAATGTGTTTCGTCGCGGAATACACCACCAAATCCGCGCCAAGCGCGATCGCGTTGGAAAATACGGGCGTTACAAAGACGTTATCAATGATCACGAGCGCGTCATTGGCATGCGCAATTTTTGAAACTGCCGCAATGTCAATAACCTCAAGCGTGGGGTTTGAAATTGTTTCAAAAAACACAATTTTCGTATCTGGTGTCACGGCACCGCGCCATGCATCCAAATTGGTGCCATCCACAAAGGTGACGTTCACACCCATGCGCGGCATGATCTCTTCTAAAATGTAAAGACATGATCCAAAGAGCGCCCGAGAGGCAACAACGTTATCCCCTGCGGACACCAATGACATTAATGCACCATTTACAGCCGCCATGCCCGACGCAGTGGCAAAGGCATCTTCTGCTCCTTCTAGGGCCGCGATCCGATCTTCAAACATGGCAACAGTTGGATTGCCATAACGGGCATAGATGAACTCATCATCACCTGCCTGAATAAAGCGTGCTTGGGCATCTTCGGCTGTGTCGTAAACAAACCCTTGCGTCAAAAAAATCGCTTCGCTGACTTCGTTATATTGTGACCGACGGGTTCCGCCATGGACCATTTTCGTGCGTGGTTTAAATGTATCGCTCATCTTATTCTCTGTGGCATTTCGCCAATAAAAAACCCCTTCCACTCGGCCAAGGGAAAGGGGGCTCTTTCTTCCTGACCTTTTAGCGGTTTATTTTACGTGG
>Ga0208127_1000536_pt1 | contig 19499 bp, 18 predicted proteins | sample ETNtaG_6_FD_185751 | JGI IMG/M metagenome (GOLD analysis project Ga0208127, IMG submission 185751) | Marine microbial and viral communities from oxygen minimum zone, Eastern Pacific Ocean - ETNP201306SV45 (SPAdes) (version 2) | ecosystem: Environmental > Aquatic > Marine > Oceanic ... | reverse complement strand
TAACAAAGCTTATTTTGTGTGGTTTCATAAAATTATTTTTTGTAAAATTACAACTAAATATTTTTTAAAAAAAATGGCAAGAACACCTTCAAATATGGTCAGTCTTGGAACAAAGGCGCCAGATTTTTCATTACTCGATGTTGTAAGTGAAGAATATAAAAATTTAAATAGCTTAAAAGGGAAGAATGGTTCAGTGATAATGTTTATATGCAACCATTGCCCATATGTTAAACATATAAATGAAACAATTGTAGAAATAGCCAATAAATTTACGCATGAAGGAGTTAATTTTATAGCAATTTCTAGCAATGATGTTATTAATTATCCTGAGGATAGTCCTGAATTAATGAAATTAAATGCTAAGCAAAATAAATTTAGCTTCCCGTATCTTTATGATGAATCTCAAGAAGTTGCAAAAAAATATGATGCTGCGTGTACACCAGATTTTTATTTGTACAACAATGAACTAAAACTTGTATACAGAGGTCAACTTGACGATTCTAGACCAGGCAATGGTATTAAATGTGATGGTGAAGATCTTGAATATGCAATAAAATGTTTGTTAACTGATACTCAGAATGATAAAATTCAAAAACCAAGTATTGGCTGCAATATAAAGTGGAAATAACTATTTAGCCTCAACTAACTCTACATCAAAAACTAATGTTGCATTTGGAGGTATGACACCACCCGCACCTGATTGTCCATAAGCCAATTCACTAGGAATTATAAATGTCGCCTTGTCTCCTATTCCTAAAAGAGAAATCCCTTCATCCCATCCTTTAATAACTTGTCCAATACCAAGAGTAAATTCGATTGGCTGATTTCTTTTATATGAAGAATCAAATACGGTTCCGTCCAACAACATTCCTTTATAATGAACCTTTACTTTATTACCACGTGTAGGTTTTTCAGAATTATTTTCTTTATCAAACTTATATAATAATCCAGAAGGGGTTTTTGAAAAACCTTTGGAAAGATCTTTTAATATTTTAAGTTCTTTTTCCTTTTCCTTTTTTATTCTTTCAGCTTTTGACCTATTGAAAGTTTCAAAAGCTTGGGTTGGATCAAAAGCTTGAGCCTTTTCTCCAATTGCATTTATTTCAACGGAGATAATTTCATCATTTTGTGAAATAGAGTTAACAACATCCATTCCTTCAACAACATGCCCAAAAACAGTATGCTTATTATCAAGCCAAGGGGTTTCAACATGTGTAATAAAAAATTGACTACCGTTAGTAGATGGTCCAGCATTAGCCATGGAAAGTATTCCAGGGCGGTCATGCTTAAGATCGATATTAAATTCATCATCAAACTTGTAACCTGGATCTCCCGTGCCTGTTCCTAAGGGGCATCCTGCTTGTACCATAAAATCATTAATAACCCTGTGGAATTTTAAACCATTGTAATAAGGCTCTCCAATTGGTTTTATATCATTTTTTATTTTACCTACAGCCAAGCCGGCAAAGTTTCCTACAGTCCCTGGTGTTTTCTCAAATTCCAGCTGGACATTTATCTCTCCTTTATTGGTTAATATCAATGCAAATAGACCTTCTTTCATCTTAATTTTTTTGCGAAGATATCAATAAAAAAGGATTATTAATTAGCTAAATCACTTAAAAACTTAATCCTAAAAAGTTTTAACTCAAATTCATCATATTCTCCGTCAAATTCCTTCAGTGCCAGCTCAATATCATCTGAATCGGATTCAATAAAATAATCATAAAGCTCCTCTTGTTGATCTTCATCAATATAATCGTCAATACAATAAGATAAATCTAATTTTGTTCCAGAATAAACAATTGTTTCCATTTCAGAAATAAGATCATCTACTTCCATAGATTTAGACCCAGCAATATCTTCAATAGATAATTTCCTATCAACAGCCTGTATAACAAACAACTTTAATGAAGAGTTTTTACCAGCAGATTTAACAACTAAATCATCTGGCCTAATAATATTATTATCTTCAACATATTTTGAAATCAACTCAATAAAATCCTTACCATATTTTTTTGCCTTACCTTCACCAACTCCGAAAATAGAAGATAATTCCTGTGTTGAAATAGGGTATCTAAATGTCATTTCATTTAACGATGGATCCTGAAATATCACATAAGGTGGAATTGACTTTTTATCCGCTATTTTTTTTCTTAATTCTTTTAACTTATTCATTAGAACTTTATCTCCAGATTGATTAAGACCAATATTACCATCTCTTATATTTGTCGGATTATTTTCGTTCACTGGGATTAACAAATCAACTGGATTATTTAAATACTCAAGTCCTTTTTCGGTAAGAGTTAAGGATCCAAAATTCTCAACTTTTTTTAATACCATATTTTCAGCTCTTAAAAACCATAATAAACCATTCCAAAATTGCTCATCTTTTGATTTACCAATACCAAAAAAATTGTGTTCAGTTATATTATGTGAGGTTAATAGAGCATTATTTTTGCCAATTAAAATACTTACGATGTCTTTCTGTTTATAAATAGACTTAGTCTTTGAAATAATGTTCAAAACCTTGATTAAGTTTTCTTTTACATTAATTTTTGGTTTTGAATCCTGCATATTATCATCCATGAGTCTACCTTTACCAGATTCAGAATCAAAGTACTCACCAAAATAATTCAAAAGATATTTTCTTCTGCTTATTGTAGTATTGCAGTAAGCAACTACCTCCTCTAAATGCATTGAAGCAATATCCTTCTCTGTTTTATTCTTGGATTCTAAAAACTTTTCAAGTTTTTCAATATCCTTATAGGAATAATAGGCAAGACAATGTCCTTCTCCACCGTCTCTTCCAGCTCTTCCTGTTTCCTGATAATATCCTTCTAAACTTTTAGGAACATCATAGTGAATAACAAATCTGATATCAGGTTTATCGATACCCATACCGAAGGCAATTGTAGCAACAACAACATCCACATTTTCCATTAAAAAAGAATCTTGATTTTGATTTCTAATTTTGGACTCCAATCCAGCATGATATGGAACAGATTTAATATTATTTAAAACCAAAAGTTCAGAAATTTCCTCAACCTTTTTTCTACTTAAACAGTAAATTATTCCAGATTTTCCATCTCTGCTTTTTATAAATTTTATTAAATCATTATTAACCTGATCGGTTTTGGATCTAACCTCATAGTATAAATTTGGCCTATTGAATGATGATTTAAATACATCAGCATCAGTGATATCTAAATTTTTTAAAATATCAGATTGAACTTTTGGGGTTGCTGTTGCGGTTAGAGCAATTATCGGTAGATCGCTATTGATTTTATTTAAAATATTTCTAATGTTTCTATAATCAGGTCTAAAATCATGCCCCCATTCACTGATACAATGTGCTTCATCAATTGCTAAAAATGAAATGTTTATTGATTTCAAAAAATCAATATTTGAAACTTTAGCTAAGGATTCTGGTGCAAGATATAATAACTTGGTTTTTTTACTTTTTACATCACTTTTAACCTTGTTAATTTCTTCACTATTTAGAGAAGAATTAAGTACGTGAGCAATACTATTTTCTTCTGAATAACCCCTTACCGCATCTACCTGATTTTTCATTAATGCAATCAATGGTGATATTACAATAGCTGTACCATCCAAAAATAGTGCTGGAAGTTGATAACAAAGAGATTTTCCTCCACCTGTTGGCATAATAACAAAGGTGTTTTTCTTGCCAATAATATTATTGATTATTTCTTCTTGAGCTCCTTTAAATTCTTTAAATCCAAAAGTATTTTGTAAACAGGTTAAAATCGATATATTATTATTCATGAAATTAAAGTCTCTAAATAAACTTACTTTAAGTTAAAACAATCTTTTTTGATTTAAGAAATTCTTTAATAAAATTTTTGTTTTTTTGCATTATATATAATTAATCCAATTTGGAGACAAAAGATATCATAGAATTCGGTAAAGAAGTTATCAAACTTCAGTCCAAAAGCATTAGAAATTTAGTTGATTTGATCGATGAAAATTTTGAAACTGCAATAAAACTAATTCTTGATTCTTCAGGTAGAGTTGTTGTTACCGGAATTGGTAAAAGCGCTATTATAGCCAATAAAATTGTAGCTACGTTAAATTCAACAGGAACACCTTCAATTTTTATGCATGCTGCTGATGCAATTCATGGTGATTTAGGAATTATTAAAAAAGATGATGTCATAATATGTATTTCAAAAAGTGGAAATACACCTGAAATAAAAGATCTTGTACCTTTCCTTAACATGAATGACAATCCGTTAATTGCCATCACAGGCGATATAGATTCTTATCTAGCTAAAAATTCATCTGTGGTTTTAAATAGTCATGTTGACGTGGAAGTTTGTCCAAATAATTTAGCACCTACTAATAGCACTACAGCTCAATTGGTTATAGGGGATGCTATTGCTGTAACACTTGTAAAAATCAAAGGTTTTACATCAAATGATTTTGCAAAGTTTCACCCTGGAGGAAGTCTAGGTAAAAAATTATTTTTAAAAGTCAAAGATTTAGTAAATACAGACTTTAAACCAATGGTTGGTAAGGATGACAATATTAAAGATGTAATCATAGAAATTTCTCAAAAAATGCTTGGTATAACACCTGTTTTATCAAAAGACTCAATTGTTGGGGTAATTACTGATGGTGATTTAAGAAGAACTCTACTAGACAATCAGGAGATATCAAGCCTAAAAGCAGAAGATATAATGTCTATCAATCCTCAAGTTATAGACCTAGAAGTTAAAGCTGCAGATGCACTGGAAACTATGAAAAGCAATAAAATTTCTCAACTTATTGTAACTAAAGACTCTGAATATTATGGAATCTTACATATTCAAAATTTAATTAAAGAAGGAATTTCATAATGACTACTTCTACAAACGATAACATGTCTTTTTTGGAGCATCTTGAAGAACTAAGGTGGCATGTAATTCGTTCATTAATCGCAATTATTTCTGCTGGTTTTGTGTGTTTTTTAATGAAAGATTTCATCTTTGATACTATAATTTTTGGTCCAAAAAAAATGGATTTCCCTACCTACGAGTTTTTGTGTCAGGCAGCTACCATTATTGGTGTAGAAACAACTTTTTGTGGAGATGAATTCCCTTTTATTGTTCAAAACAGAACAATGGCAGGTCAATTTTCTGCACATGTTATGACATCTGTTATCGCTGGTTTTATCATCTCATTTCCTTATGTTCTTTATGAGTTTTGGAAATTTATTAGTCCGGGATTATTAGATGAAGAAAAATCTAAATCAAGAGGGTTTATTTTTATTTCATCATTATTGTTTTTTATTGGAGTATTATTTGGATACTATATAATTTGCCCGCTATCCATTAATTTTCTTGGAACTTACCAAGTTTCAACTGAAGTACTCAACGAAATTGATCTTGGCTCTTTTATAAGTTTAGTTAGATCATCTGCGATTGCTTCAGGAATAATCTTTGAACTACCAATTGTAATTTATTTTTTGACAAAAGCTGGAGTAGTAACACCCGACTCTCTTGTGAAATACAGAAAATATGCATTGGTTTTGGTATTAATTCTTGCAGCTGTAATTACTCCTCCTGATGTTGCAAGCCAAATTATTGTTGCTATACCAATCGTAGTATTATATCAAGTGAGTATTTTTATTTCTAGAATTGTGGTTAAAAATCAATCCAAATGATATTAAAGGCAAATAATTTAGTTAAATCATACAGTGGAAAAAATGTTGTAAAAGATGTTTCATTAAACCTAAAACAAGGGGAAATAGTTGGGTTACTAGGTCCAAATGGTGCTGGAAAAACCACATCTTTTTATATGATTGTAGGCTTAATTAAACCAAATTCTGGTTCGATTTTTTTAGATGATAAAGAAATTACAAATTTTCCTATGTACAAAAGAGCACAAAATGGAATCGGATATTTAGCTCAGGAGTCATCGGTTTTTAGAAAAATGAGTGTTGAAGATAATATTCATAGTGTTTTAGAAATGACTAATCTTTCAAAAAAAGAACAAATCGAAAAAGTAGAATCACTTCTAGATGAGTTTGGTCTTCAAGCAATAAGAAAAAGTCGCGGTGATTTACTATCAGGAGGTGAAAGAAGAAGAACTGAAATAGCTAGAGCACTTGCTACCAATCCAAGCTTTATACTATTAGACGAACCATTTGCGGGCGTTGATCCCCTGGCTGTTGAGGATATTCAAAAAATTGTTAGAGACCTCACTAAAAGAAATATTGGGATATTAATTACTGATCATAATGTCCAGGAAACCCTTGCAATAACAGACAGAACATACCTTATGTTTGAAGGAACTATTCTCAAAGATGGAAAACCTGAGGATTTAGCAAACGATGAATTGGTAAGAAAGGTATATCTAGGACAAAACTTTGAACTACGAAAAAAAACTATTTAGTTTTAAATTTATAGAAGGTAATTATCGAAACTAGGATATAGACAGAAATAATCAACGGAATAGCGTAAATACCCAACAAAACTAATGAGGGTATTGAAATAAATATTATAAATAATCTTCTTCTGTTTCCTTTTATTTTAAACGATTTGAATTTAAAGTTTAATAATTTAAGAGAAGAAACAAGCAAAAAACTAGAGATTATTGTAAGAAGTATTAAAGTATTGTAATCAAGAATAATACCTGAATAAACACTACCATCAACTGAGATAATAGACAATGAGTAAATAAGTACTGTATTGGCAGGTGTTGCCAATCCTATAAAATATTTTGATGATGATTTTCTGGTGTTAAAACGGGCCAGTCTGTAGGCAGAAGACAAGGTTATAACAAAACCAATAAACGGAATAAAAGAGGAGGATATTGAACCTACAGAGGATGATGGTGCTGCATTAAACATGTTGTACATTAATATTCCAGGCACCAAACCAAAGCTAACTAAATCTGCTAACGAATCTAATTGAAGTCCAATATCAGATTGAACGTTTAATTTTCTAGCAATAAAACCATCTAGGTAATCTAAAACTAAGCAGATACATGAGATAACAAAAATATACTTTACCTCAAGGTTATTTTCTACTAGTAATAGAACAATTATACAACCTAAGAATAGGTTAAAAAGAGTAATAAGATTTGGAAGAAACTTAAAATTCACTGAAATTATTTGTCGTAAATCTAATAATTTACCTCTAAATAAATCATAAATTTGCTACCAAATTCTTATTGAAACTACAATAAGTAGTATCTAATCATGTTATAATAAAATGAGAACTAAACTGTTGGTTATATTATTTTTTAGCTTGATTACAGCTTTTAGTCAGAACTCATCCAAATACTCTAACGAATTTTTAAATATAGGAGTAGATGCTAGGTCAATTGGTATGGCTAATGCAGTAGTATCATCAGTAGATGATGTTAATTCGACTTATTGGAATCCAGCTGGTTTATTAAATGTAGAGAGAGATGAAATTTCATTAATGCACTCAAATTATTTTGCTAATATCGCTAATTATAATTTTATCTCATATGCTAAAAAAATTGACACTGAATCTGCAATTGGATTTTCTCTAATAAGATTTGGAGTTGATGATATTATGGATACTACTCAATTAATTGATAACCAAGGTAACATCGATTTTAATAGAATAGAATTGTTTTCGGCTGCAGATTATGCATTTTTATTTAGCTATGCTAAAAGGAATAGCTTGCTGAATTTAAATTATGGTTTAAATGTAAAGATTATAAGAAGGATTATTGGAGATTTTGCAAGTTCGTGGGGTTTTGGATTTGATTTTGGAATTCAACATGAAAATGAAAATGGATGGAAATTTGGACTAATGGCTAGAGATATAACCACAACATATAACAATTGGAATTTTGATGAAGATAGATTAAATGATATTCAAAATGCGCTTGAAGGTCAAAATCAAGAAATACCTGAAAAATCAGAGATAACAATACCCAAATTACAAATTGGATTGTCCAAAGAATTTGAATTAACTAATGAATACAGCTTACTAAGTGCCATGAATTTATTTATAATGTTTGATCAAACTAATGATATTATTTCATCTGAAATTGCTAGTATCACCCCTGCCATTGGTTTTGAGTTAGGATATATTGATCTAGTATATTTAAGGGTTGGTGCGGGAAATTTTCAAAATGAGATTCAATATGATTCAACTAAAAAACTTAGCTTTCAGCCTAATTTTGGAATAGGATTTAACATGAATAATATTGAAGTAAATTATGCATTTACTGATATCGGTAATCAGTCAGTTGCATTATATTCAAATATTTTTTCCTTGAAGTTTAACCTTAATTTGTTAAGATGATAACCAGTTCTTTAAAATGCTATCTTCTAGCTCTATCTGCAATGGTCTTTTCTGTTAACCTTGTTTCAAGCCAGGATGATAATTTTAACAGATATGAAATCAGTATTCTTTCAATCGGAGAAGGATCAAGTTTAGCAGATGCCTTTGGACATACTGGTATAAGAGTTAAAGACTCAGTTTTAGATAATGATATTGTTTTCAATTACGGAATATATGATTTTAATGCGCCCAACTTTTACTCAAACTTTGTAAAAGGAAGACCTGAATATAAATTAGGTATTCAGAACTATAAAAATTTTGTTAAGGGGTATTTTAAAGAGAATAGATATATAATTGAACATCAACTTGATTTTGATAAGAATTCTACTTTGAAAATTATTGAATTATTAATTGACAATTTAAATAACCCATACTATACATACGATTATTTAAGAGACAACTGTGCAACCAGGGTAGCCGATATTATTATTGAAAATACCAACAATAAATTTAAAGATGACAAATTAAAGTCAGAAGCTATTCTTAGTTATAGGGATTTAATTCATGAGAAAATAAATGAAAATTCATGGGCAGCACTTGGAATTGATTTATGCTTAGGAGCAATAATTGATAAAAAAATCAACACAAGAGAAACATTTTTTCTCCCTGAAAATTTAATGAACTATTTAGACTTGTATGATGGTGATATTATTAATAGAAACATTATTCACAGTCCTAAATTAAAAACAAGTTATCGTGAAAATTTACCATCTCCCCTATTAATAAATTTCATATTATCATTAATCATAATAGCCATTACAATATTTAATTTTAAAAACAATAAATGGAATAAAAGTTTAGATACTTTAATTTTTTTAACAACAGGTTCAATCGGAATCCTTATTATTTATCTGTGGTTCTTTAGTAATCATTTTGCTGGTGCTCAAAACTTTAATTTTCTTTGGGCTTTCCCCTTTAATTTTGCTATAATTTTGGGAATTCACAAAAATAAAATACCAAATTGGTCCATAGGATATATCAAATTATTAATCATACTGATCATCCTCTTATTTTTACATTGGATTACGGGGGTTCAAAAATATAATTTAACTTTATTACCAATATTTGTTGCTCTTTTAATCAGATACTCATTTTTAGTGCATCGAATTAAGAAAATTAAACAATGAAAATTTATACCAAAAAAGGAGATAAGGGGCACACTTCATTAATGGATGGGGAAATTGTTAAAAAACACAATTTATCAGTTGACGCATACGGAACAATTGATGAATTAAACTCCTTTATAGGGTTGTTAAAAGATTATTTAATAGATAATAAAATAAAGGTTATTTTAAATAACATTCAGCTTAATCTATTTTCAATTGGATCCATTCTTGCAGCGGGCAAGAAAAATATTAAATCTTCTAAGGTGAAGATTGACAAAAAAGATGTAATCGATTTGGAATCTCATATAGATAAATTAAATAAAGATTTACCAGAATTGAAAAATTTTATCATACCCGGCGGACTTAAAACATCTTCTTACAGTCATGTATGTAGATCTATTTGCAGAAGAGCCGAAAGAAAAATTTCTGAGCTAAATAAGGATATTAGCGTTGATTCAAATATTTTGGCGTATGTAAATAGACTTTCTGACTTTTTTTTCATTTTGAGTAGACACCTAAAACATTCTGAAGGTATTAGTGAATCAAATTGGTAATTTTATATTTAACATTAATATTTTACCAAAATCTTGCATAATTCCGATAAAAAATTATTTTTGCAAAAAAAATAGTTAATCATGTATTGGACATTAGAATTAGCATCTTATTTAAGCGACGCACCATGGCCTGCAACTAAAGATGAATTGATTGATTATTCAATTAGAACAGGGGCACCTCTTGAGGTTGTAGAAAACTTACAAGCTATTGAAGATGAGGGAGACTTATATGAATCCATCCAAGAAATTTGGCCTGACTACCCCACTGATGAAGATTACCTTTGGAACGAAGATGAATATTAATTCATCCTATTTTTCTTTTAACCATTTCTTATATAATTTTCTTAAGTATATTAGATAAACATGTCGTATATTTAACCTGTTTTAAATAGTTATTATTAAAGCTGATGTTAGGGAAAATTCTTAAACTATTTGTAGGCGATAAGTCAAAAAAAGATTTAAAGCTTATTAATCCAATAATCGAAAAAATTCACTCTTTTGAGCAAGAAATGAATAGTTTATCTAATGATGAATTAAGAGCTCAAACCCAAGAGTTTAAGAAACAAATTAAGGATTCAACATCAGAAATTGACTCAAAAATTGAAAAAATTAAAGAGGAAATTGATAATGTTAAAGATTTTGATAAAAAAGAAGCTCTGTTTAGCCAAATAGATAAGCTAAATGAAGAAGCATATAATACAAGCGAAGAAACTCTCAACCAAATACTTCCAAAAGCTTTCGCAGTAGTTAAAGAAACTGCTAAAAGATTTGTTGAAAATAAAGAAGTTATTGTTGAAACAAATGATTACGACCTTGAACTCTCATCATCTAAAGAATATATACAGGTAAAAAATAATAAATCCCATTGGAAAAACACCTGGGATGCAGCCGGTAAGAATATTGTTTGGGACATGATTCACTACGATGTTCAGTTAATTGGTGGAGTAGCTATGCATCAAGGTAAAATAGCGGAAATGCAAACTGGAGAAGGAAAAACACTTGTTGCCACTTTACCTGTTTACTTAAATGCATTGACTGGAAGAGGAGTTCATTTAGTAACTGTTAACGATTATTTAGCTAAAAGAGATAGTGCTTGGATGTCACCAATTTTTGAATTTCATGGCTTAAGTGTTGATTGTATAGATTATCATAAACCTAATTCTATTGAAAGAAAAAAAGCATATAATTCTGATATTACTTACGGCACAAATAACGAGTTCGGTTTCGATTATTTAAGAGATAACATGGCAAACTCACCTGATGATTTAGTTCAAAGAAAACACAATTTTGCTATTGTTGATGAGGTAGATTCTGTGTTAATCGATGATGCGAGAACCCCTTTAATTATTTCTGGTGCCATTCCAAAAGGCGATAAACACGAGTTTAATGAATTAAAACCAAAAATTGAGCGCATAGTATCAACCCAAAGAAAATTACTTGTAAATACTTTAGCTGAAGCAAAAAACTTAATCAATTCTGGTGAAGAGGAAGAAGGCTCTTTTAATCTATTGAGAGTTTTCAGAGGAATTCCAAAAAATAAAGCTCTAATAAAATACCTGAGTGAGGAAGGTGTAAAACAGCTTTTACAAAAGACAGAAAATTTCTACATGCAAGATAATAATAGAGAAATGCCTAAAGTTGATAAGGATCTCTATTATGTTATTGATGAAAAAAACAATCAAATTGAATTAACAGATAAAGGAATCGAATTTTTATCTGGAAAAGATGATCCTGATTTTTTCATAATGCCAGAGATTGGAATTGAAATTTCAAAAATTGAAAACAAAGGTCTTTCTAAAGAGGAAGAGGCCAAAGAAAAAGACGAATTGTACAGAGACTTTAGCATAAAATCTGAGAGAATTCATACTATAAACCAACTTCTTAAAGCCTATGCTTTATTTGAAAAAGACATCCAATATGTTGTTATGGAGAATAAAGTAATGATTGTTGATGAACAAACAGGTAGAATTATGGATGGTAGACGATATAGTGATGGTTTACACCAGGCAATTGAAGCCAAAGAAAACGTTAAAATCGAGGCAGCTACACAAACCTTTGCAACAATAACCCTGCAAAATTACTTTAGAATGTATAATAAGCTTTCAGGGATGACTGGAACAGCAATCACAGAAGCTGGTGAGTTTTGGGAAATTTACAAACTAGATGTAATGGAAATTCCTACAAACAGACCAATCCAAAGAGATGACAGAGAAGATCTTGTTTATAAAACCAAAAGAGAAAAATATAATGCTGTTATCGATGAGGTTACTGATTTATCAAGATCTGGCAGACCTGTCCTAATAGGTACTACCTCTGTTGAAATTAGTGAACTTCTTGGAAGAATGTTGAAAATTAGAAAAATTCCTCATAATATATTAAATGCAAAGCTTCATAAAAAGGAATCTGATATTGTAGCTGAAGCAGGAAAACCTGGACAGGTTACTATAGCAACTAATATGGCTGGTCGTGGTACTGACATTAAACTTTCTGAAATCGTTAAAGGAAATGGTGGATTGGCAATTATTGGAACTGAAAGACATGATTCTAGAAGAGTTGACAGGCAGCTTAGGGGAAGGTCAGGTAGGCAAGGTGACCCTGGAAGTTCTCAGTTTTACGTTTCATTAGAAGATAATCTAATGAGACTTTTTGGTACTGAAAGAATCGCAAAAATGATGGATAGGATGGGTTTAGAAGAAGGTGAGGTTATACAACATTCTATGATTACAAACTCAATAGAAAGAGCACAAAAAAAGGTTGAAGAAAATAATTTTGGAATAAGAAAAAGATTGCTTGAGTATGATGATGTAATGAATGCTCAAAGAGAAGTCATATACAGAAGAAGAAACAATTCATTAATTGGAGAAAGATTAAGAATTGATATATCAAATATGATATATGATACCTGTGAAAATATTGTTTTTGACAACAAAGCAACTAATGATTTTAAAAACTTTGAGTTTGAGTTGATTAAATATTTTTCTATTACTACTGATTTAAATTCAGACTTATTTGAAACAATGTCAGAAAAAGAAATAACAGAAAAGATTTATAAAGTTGTTCTTTCTCATTATTTAAATAAAATTGAAAATAACGCAAAACTAGCCTTTCCAGTTATAAAACATGTTTACGAAAAACAAAGAGAAAAGTTTAAAAGAATAGTTGTCCCATTTACCGATGGAATAAAAAAATTACAAGTAATTACTGATTTGGAAAAAGCTTATCTATCTGATGGAAATCAACTGATAACTGATTTTGAAAAGAATATATCTTTAGCCATTTTGGATAACTCATGGAAAACTCATCTCAGAAAAATGGATGAACTTAAACAGTCTGTTCAACTTGCTGTACATGAACAAAAAGACCCCCTACTTATTTATAAGTTTGAAGCTTTTGAATTATTTAAAACACTTATAGACTCTGTAAATAAAGAAATATTATCATTTTTATTCAAAGCTGAAATTTCAACTGATAGTAATAAGAACATTCAGGAAGCAGGCTCTAGAAAACCTTTAAAGGTGAATACTTCAAAGGATGAAATACCCAATACTGAGGAACTTAGAAGAAGAAATAGAGCAATTACTAATCAGCAACAAAATACTCAAGTTGAAACAATCGTAAGAACTAAACCAAAAGTTGGTAGAAATGATAAGGTTACAGTGAAAAATATTAAAAACGGTGAAAGTAAAACACTAAAGTATAAGCATGCAGAAAAATTAATCGAAAGCGGTGAATGGTTGATTACAGAAAATATCTAATCTAATCATGGAAACAAAAAGAAATATTGACCCTAATGAAATTTGCGATAAAATTAAAAAAGGGAATATCACGGCGCTATCTAAAGCTATAACTCTTTCTGAAAGCAATATTGAATCAGACAAGATTCTTTCGAATAAAATATTATCCAATCTTAAACTAGATAAAAAGGATACCATCAGAATCGGAATTACTGGAGTTCCAGGTGCAGGTAAAAGCACATTCATAGAGTCATTTGGAAATTATCTAAGTCATCTTGGAATTAAATTAGCAGTTTTAACAATTGATCCATCCAGTAGATCTACTAAAGGAAGCATTTTAGGAGATAAAACAAGAATGGAAACACTCTCTGCTAAGAAAAATGTGTTTATAAGACCTAGTCCAGCCTCAAACTTCCAAGGAGGAGTAGGAAAAAATACACCTGAGACAATTTTTTTATGTGAATCAGCTGGCTATGAAGTAATACTAATTGAAACCGTTGGAGTTGGACAAAATGAAATTAGTGTAGCAGATATGGTAGATTTTTTTCTTTTATTGAAAATTGCAGGGTCTGGAGATGAACTTCAAGGGATTAAGAGAGGAATAATAGAAATGTCAGACTTGATAGTTATCAATAAATGTGACGGAGATAATATAGAAGAATCTATAAAAGCTAAAAATGAATTTAAGCTCGCACTGCAACTTTTTCCAAATAAAAAGTCTAACTGGAAGCCGGAAGTTTTAACCTGTAGCAGCATAAATAACGAAGGCTTAGATAATATTTGGAACTCTATTAACCAATATATAGATCTAACTAAGAAGAATAATTATTTTTTTGAAAACAGAATAAAACAAAGTAAATCTAACTTGCTTAAAGTAATTGATGAATCTTTAAGAATGTCTTTTTTTAAAAGAAAATCAGTTAATAATAAATTAGAAAAATTAATACAGCAAATAGAAGATCAAGAAATTTCTGTTTTTGAAGCTAGTCAAAAAATAATTTCTGAGATTTAAAATGGTTATATATACAGGTAAATAAATATCCGGACAATAAACCAAAAGTTAATCCAAAGATTGTATCAAGAGGATAATGAACACCTAAATAAATTCTCGAGTAAGAAAAAAATAAAACCCATAAAATTAATATTGGCTTAAGGAACTTTTTTACAGATTCATTTACACAGTTAAGTATAAAAACAGCTACTGAGATTGAGTTTGCAGCATGTGCTGAAAAAAAACCATACTTTCCGCATCTTATATCTATTTCTCTTAATAAATTTTGTAATTCATCTAACCTGCAAGGTCTTAATCTTTGTGTAAAATCCTTGACCAGATTAGTGAATTGATCAGTGAATAAAATCAAAAAAGAAATAAATAAAAGAATTATGAATAATCCTTTAATTCCATTTTTCTTAAACAATAAAAATATTATTAATAGAAATAAGGGAAGAAAAGTGAACTTATCCGTTATTGCAATCCAAATAGGATCCCAGGATTCATTTCCTAGGTTATTAAGAAAGATTAGTAATTCAGTATCTATTTGTTTTATTCTATCCAACATTTTTAATTTTTTTATTAGCTAAAAAATTAAATCTTAAATATAGAAAAACAGCAGAAAATAAAAGACCACAAAGCAATCCAATCCAAATTCCAGTTTCCTGAAACTTATCAATATCTCCATAGTAAAAACTAATTGGGAAACCAACAATCCAATATGCAATAAAAACAATTACCGTAGGAATTTTTACATCTTGCATGCCTCTTAAAGCTCCCAAAATAATTACTTGAGCACTATCAAAAAGCTGAAATAAAGCAACTATAATGAATAGCTTTGCAGACTTTTCAACGATTAAAATGTTTTTTTCATAGTTATATACGTCTGTAATATCTATATATATATATGGAAGGTACTCTCTGAAAATAAATATTAATAAAGAGAAGATAAATGCGAAGAAGACTCCTAACAATAAAATAGATAGTGAAATTCTTTTTAGCTCCCTATAATTTTCTAATCCCTTTTGGTTTCCAGATCTTATGGCAGCGCTAACACCTAAACCACTAGCAATCATAAAAGTCATTGATGATATATTTAAAACAATTTGATTTGCAGACTGTGTAATTTCGCCTAGTAATCCACTTAACCAAATTGCAGAGGTAAAAATTCCAACTTCAAATAACATTTGAAGGGAGGTGGGAAAACCCAGAGATAGTATTTTTTTTATCATAGATTTATTAATGATAAATTTTACCAAATCTTTGATATAATTTTTAATTATCTCTTTCTTGTAAAGTAAAAAGAATAAAAAAGAAAACATTATAATCCTAGAAATCAGAGTGCCAATTGCTGCTCCTATAATGCCCATAGCCGGAAAACCAAATTTTCCAAAAATTAGAATGTAATTTACCACTACATTGATAATATTAGCTAAAATAGTTGCGTACATAGGGTTGGCAGTTAGTGATAGTCCATCACTATATTGTTTCAAAGATTGAAACATAAGTAGAGGAATTAATGAAGCAGCGACTATTTCTAAATAAGGAATTGCCAAATCAACAACATTTTTTGGTTGGTCAAGCAGAAAAAGCAAGGGCTTAAATAATAAAATTGCTAAAAAGAGAAAAACCCCAAGTATAAAACACATTAAAAAGCCATTAACAAACGACTTTTTTAAATCAATAGTATGATTTTTACTATGAGCTTCAGCTACAACTGGAGTAATAGCCGCAGAAAAACCAATCCCAATTGACATTGCAATAAAAATAAAACTATTACCTAAGGAAACTGCTGCAAGATTTGTCGGATCTAATTTTCCAACCATTATATTATCAATCATACCAACTAATGTATGGCCTAATAAACCTAAAATAATAGGATAAGAAAGCTTAAGATTGTAAGAAATTTCTTTGGTGTAATTATTTAAAATCAAAACTATTTTTTGTAAAAATTCATCACATAATCAGCAGAAACTTTTCCTGTCATTATACTATTTAGTTTTCCTTTAATCAATTTCTTTTTAAGTGGAGAAACTTTATCGGTGAATAAAACTCCTTCAACATGATCATATTCATGTTGTATTACTCTAGCTACTATACCACTAAAGACTTCTTGATGTAAAATAAAGTTTTCGTCAAAGTATTTTATTTTGATTTCAGATTTTCTGTTAATATTCTCTCTAACATTAGGGATACTTAGACAGCCCTCCTCAAATGATTTTAATTCACCTAATTCATCAACAATTTCAGGATTAATAAATGTTTTTTTTACTGACGCAGTCTCAAATCCAGAATTTGATTGAAAATCTTCACTATCAAATGGTGATGTATCAATTATAAATAGTCTAATACTTTTACCAATTTGTGGAGCTGCTAACCCAACACCACTAGCGTGATACATTGTTTCATACATATCACTTATTAACTTCTTTAACTCAGGATAGCTTTCATCAATAGATGTAGCCCTTTTTTTTAAAACAGGGTGTCCATAACCAAAAACAGGTAGTATCATGAAAAAAATTTTTTCAAAATTACAACATAAAAATTATGAATTGGAATTATATACCTGTAAATAATCCTGTAGTATTATTGTTGCGCTAATTTTATCAACAAGTGATTTATCTGATCTTGACTTCTTACTTATACCACTTGAAATAATTGTTTTTTTAGCAATTTTTGAAGTAAATCTTTCGTCAAATCTGAAAATTTGTTTTTGATCAAAAAAATCAGAAAGAGAATCTATAAATTTTAAAATAGAAGTTTCAATTTCAGAATCTTCACCGGAGAATCTTTTGGGTTTTCCGATAATTATTCTCGAAATATTTTCTTTTTCAATCAAGGCGCTTAAGTGGCTGATTAATCTATTTGTTTCTATAGTGTCTAATGGAAACGCAAAAATTTTCTTGTTATCGGAAATAGAAAGACCAGTTCTTGACAAACCATAATCAATTGCTAAATACTTTGTTGTCATATTAGAAATTTATAAACTTTTTTACCTTTTTTCTAAGTTTTCTGTTGTTTTCAAAATTTTCTGAATATTTTTTTATCTTTTTGAAAATTAGTTGCTTATCTATTTTAACCAAATCTGAATAATATTCACTGACCTTTTCCAAAACCTCATCACTCATTTTAAGTCTTTTAAAATTTCTTAGCCTTTCATTTATAGAAAGAGATTTAAATTTCATTCTATTAAGATCGATTAAATAAAAACTATAACTATTATTATTTTTTTTTATCAATGTATTACTTCTTGAATGATCAAGAAACATAATACCATTTTCATGAAGATTATGCGTGAAATAAGTAAATCTTTTAATCAGCTCGTCTCTTCCTTCTAATTTTATGTTTTCAAAAACAAATTCCATATCATAATCATAATCAACGTTTTCACACATATAATAACTTTGATAAATTAAACCTGATTTATATGTATTATAATAACATATGGGCTCTGGTGTCAATATACCTAAATCAATTAATCTTCTTGCATAATTAAAGGAACGCTGAGCTTTACTTAGTCTAAAAAAAGTATAAATTATTTTATTAAAAAAATTAGGTCTCTTAAACCTTTTAATATTCAAGATTAAATTATCAATTTTAATTTTTTTAATAGTATTTCTAGAATGCTTGATTAATGAACCTCTTGAATTAAAATCATCTATTAAGCAATTTAGTTTTGGTTTTAAACCTCTATAGTTATCTAATATGAAAAACGATTTATTCAAAAGGTATTTATATTTTTGATGTAAATATAAATTATTAATGGGCAATATTTTCAATAAAGAGGCTGTCAAAGCATTTAAATACATCCAAAATGGTGCAGTCATTTTATATCCTACTGATACAATTTGGGGGTTAGGGTGTGACGCTTCTAATTGTTCAGCAGTTGAGAAGATTTATAGAATAAAAAAAAGAAGCACAAAAACACCTATGTTATCTCTAGCTAAAAATCTCAATATGATAAAAGATTTTACCGATACTTCCAAAAAAGTTATTCAGGACGTTTTAAATAGCTTGACAGAACCCACAACCGTTGTTTATCCAAATGGGAAAAATTTATGTAGACATATTTTGTCGGAAGATAAATCCGTTGGATTAAGAGTCCCAGAAAACAAATTTTGTATAGAATTATTAAACCTAATGAATAAACCGCTTGTTTCAACCTCTGCAAATATTCACAATGAATCATTCCCTGAATCTTTTTTAGAAATAAATGATGATATTTTAAAACAAGTTGACTATGTCGTAAATTTGCCAAAAGATAACTGGAATACTAAACCATCATCAGTTATCAAAATTGATGAGTTTGGTAATTTTTGTACAATCAGATAAAAAATGACATTTCTACAAGCAATAAAAAGCCCTATTTTTAATGAAATTTCAAATTATTGTTCAAATAACAATATTGAATCTTATGTGATTGGAGGATTTGTAAGAGATTTTTTTCTCAAGAGAGAATGTAAAGATGTTGATATTTTAATTATTGGTGACGGTATAAGTGCTGCTAAGAAAATAGCAATGAATATTGATCCCAAAATTTCGGTTACGATATTTAAAAATTTTGGTACAGCATATTTCAGATACAAAGATTATGATATAGAGTTTGTAGGCTCCAGAAAGGAATCATATGTATCCAATAGCAGAAACCCAATTGTTGAAACTGGAACTTTAACAGATGACATAAACAGAAGAGATTTTAAAATTAATTCAATTGCAATCTCTTTAAACTCTACAAATTTTGGTGAATTAGTTGATTTACATGATGGTTTAAGTGATATTAAACAAAA
>Ga0208127_1000527_pt1 | contig 19623 bp, 16 predicted proteins | sample ETNtaG_6_FD_185751 | JGI IMG/M metagenome (GOLD analysis project Ga0208127, IMG submission 185751) | Marine microbial and viral communities from oxygen minimum zone, Eastern Pacific Ocean - ETNP201306SV45 (SPAdes) (version 2) | ecosystem: Environmental > Aquatic > Marine > Oceanic ... | reverse complement strand
TCAGATTGACATGGTCTGGATTCTCTTCTGCTCCTGCATGGTGTTGTTCATGCAGGCGGGATTCAGTTGTCTTGAGGCTGGATTAATTCGGGCCAAGAATACGATCAACGTCGTAATCAAGAACACCGTAGATTTTGCGATCAGTGTTGTTGGATTCGCACTGTTTGGATTCAGCGTCATGTTCGGCCCCTCTCTAGGCGGATGGATTGGCGAGCCTTTCTCGCTAATGGAATCTTTGGATTCCTACACCTACCTTGTCTTCATTTTCCAGGCAATGTTCTGCGCAACAGCGACCACAATCCTATCGGGAGCAGTGGCAGAACGAATGTCATTTTATGGCTACTGTTTCGTCGCAATCTTTATGGTGCTCCTGGTCTATCCGATAGTGGGTCATTGGATCTGGGGCGGGCTGTTTTTCTCCGGGGGAGAGGAGGCATGGCTGACCAATTTGGGATTTCATGACTTTGCCGGTTCTACCGCGGTTCATTCAGTTGGGGGATGGGTCGCGTTGGCCGCGATTATTCATATTGGCCCCCGGATTGGACGCTTCGACGATGAGAGAGGAATAGAGCCGAATAGTGTCACCCTGACTTCGCTCGGTGTGTTTCTTCTCTGGTTTGGCTGGTTGGGATTTAACGGGGGAAGCACTCTTGCGGCGTCAGACCAAGTACCGATTATCGTTACGAACACAATTGTCGGGGGAGTCTTCGGTATTGTGGCGACCCTTTTACTCACCCGTATTCGGTATGGAAAGCCACACGCACTGGATATCCTAAATGGGAGTTTGGGTGGCCTTGTGGCGGTGACGGCAAATTGTGATGCGGTACTCCCCTGGATGGCTGCGGCTATCGGGTTTGTCGGAGGCTTGGTTGTTATCTTCTTAGGAGAACTGCTAGAGCGATTTAAGTTGGACGATGCGGTGGGTGCCATTCCCGTGCATCTTGGTGCGGGGATCTGGGGAACCCTCGCCGTGGCATTATTTGTTCCGGCACCTGATGGCCTAAGCATGCTCTCGTTTTTAGGGATTCAAGCACTGGGCGTCGTCGTTGTCGGCGGATATGTGTTCCCCCTGGCCCTGCTGTTCTTTTTTATAAGCGGAAAGTTCGTTTCCTACAGGGTCACCCCGCAGGCTGAAGTGGTCGGATTGAACATTATTGAGCACGACGCGCAAACCTCAACTCTCGATCTCATTCGGCAGATGAGTTACCAGGCGAGCACCGGGAATTTTTCAAAGCCCGTGGCAGTCGATGTCCAGACTGAGGCGCACCATATCGCAACTTTTTATAACGCCGTGCTGGATCGTGTGAATACGGAGGAACGGGAGAAGAACACCGCTCTCGAGCAGGCAACATGGCTTGCAGAGCACGATCCGTTAACAGAATGCCTGAACCGCCGCACCTGGTACGATCGATTTTGTCAGGATCTGGATCAATTGGATCCTGACATTGCGTCATGCAGCGTAGCGATGCTGGATATTGATCACTTCAAGAAGGTCAATGACACTTTTGGCCATATTGCGGGGGACGCCGCAATCCTGCACGTGGTTCACCGAATTCGGGCTGCGTTGAGTGACGGGGCACAGTTTGGGCGTTTTGGGGGAGAAGAGTTTGTGATTTATCTGGTCCAAAAACCCAACGAATCCAAAAAAGATTCAGGGTTCGAACAGCTTGCCGAACGCGTTCGTCGCGCCGTTGAAGAGAATCCTCTCAATTTTGACGGCCAAGTGATCCCGCTGACTGTAAGTGCCGGGGTGACCACCCACCTGAAGGGAGAAGAACCAGGTGAGACGCTGAACCGCGCTGATCAAGCTTTATACCAAGCAAAAGAAGGCGGTCGAAACCAGGTGCAGACACTTTAACCGAGGCGTTGCCGGTTTTCCCTGAGCCGCCAAGGTGGGCGAGACCGAGCGGGGGATTGGATGGCGCTCCCTAGGGGAATCGAACCCCTGTTTCCGGCGTGAGAGGCCAGCGTCCTGACCGCTAGACGAAGGGAGCGAGTTAGTGCTTAGCTCGGCTGAGAGACGTAGTCCAAACCATCTTTTACTCCGCCGCTATGGTACCCGGATTTGGCGGAAAATCTACAAGATTTTTGCGCTCAACCTCTTGTCCCGTGCTGCGCTTTATTCTGACCCGATATGATGATCTGGTAGAAAAGCCGATCCTGATCTTCATAATCATACTCTGTGGCACTGTGAAGACAGGCGATATTGTCAAAGATAATCAGGTCCTCTTCGTTCCACCGATGTCGGAAGACGAACCGCTCTTCGGTGATGTAACGCACCAAGTTCATCACCAGGTCGCGCCCCTCTTTCTGGCTATAACCTACGACCTCTCTGACCAATTGATGACTTATGAAGAAACAGGGCCTTTTTGTGAAAGGATGAATGGTCACCACTGGATCGATGGTGTCGGGGTAGCGATTCCGCAGAGTCTCCTGCTGTACGCTAACGTTGGTCCCGCCAAACGATGCGACCTTGTCATTGTGCACGTTAAAACTGTGTACGACCTCAAGATCTTCGTAAGCGGATAACCGATCGTCATCCAGGGCTCCATAAGCCGCGTCGGTGCTGGCAAAAAGCGTATCTCCCGCCTCCATTGGCGTCTTCAGACAATAGAGCATCGTCACGCCGGGGGCGAGGCCTTTTCCCGTGGCATCGGTATGCCATTCGATTCCCTGAGTGTTCAGATAGGCTACACCGCCGTCTACTTCACCCATATTTCCCAATAAAACGAGCTCGGGATACTGGTCATGCGTGAATTCAGGCCGGTACCCGATTTCCGGGCTGCCCAGCAGCCGGGCCAGTGTCATCGCGCTATCTGCGGTCAGCCGAATTCCTCGTAACAAGGCGAAGCCGTGTTCGTGTACTGTGTGTCGAATCTCGGCGGCAATGGCAGGCTGGGAGAGCCTCTCAGCGGCGACGCCTGAGATCTCGACACCGAAGAGAGGGTGTAGGGAAGTGACTCGCATGGTTCACTTCACCCGATTGGATCTGAATCCAGAAACTGGTTGACAACATTCTCAAGCAGTCGACTGACGTTGTTGGTGTAATGGTTGTGCGATAGGGAGCCTGCAAAGGCAATTGATCCCGTCGAAAAGACGGCGCCCCCGTTTGGTGTTTCATAGAAGACCATATCGCAGCGCACGTGAGGGCAAGTCTCTCCGTTGATGGCCGAATGGGCGTGATGATAATCCTCAACCACCCAGTGAAAGTCAGCGCCAAAATCGTCTGCTGTGGCCACAACCAGTGCGTGGGAAGGGGTGCCTTTACGGACATCCGCGCTGTCAATCTCACTGCCTGCTGCGCCGCCAAAAACCAGCCCAAAATCGCCAATGGCCTCATCTTCAGCGATGCCGTCGAACATCCACGCGCATCGGGGATCGAGACTCGCTGCGGTTCGGCGATACGGGCGGCTGAAGTTAAATCCCTGGGCAGAGAACCCCACGCCACTTAGCTGGTGAGGGGTGATTCCAGATCGGGACCACAGTCCCGACAGTTCCCCCGAGAAGCTCATGTGATATTCGCCGGGTTCAGCGATCCAACTGCGCATGCCATCTTCCGCCCGGCGCATTTCGATGGCGCCAGGAAATTTCGGACTATAGGCGACTCGCCAGTAAAAACCGTTGCCTCCCATGTAGATAAAACGTCCGCCCCGAGATTGATAGGAAAGCAGGGCGCTCATCATCGGTAACGAGTAGTACTCAGGGTGGGTGCACGTCATCACGCAGTCGTACCCTTCAATGAGACTTATGCCCTCAACGTGCAGATCATCATCCGTCACTACGTCGAAGGAAAAGCCTTTCTCAGCCAGCCAGTCGGTGATGTGGCTGTCTGCGTTGTATTGCCATAACTCCTCGTGGGGACCCATTCGAAGCATCGGCCTAAGGCGAGACGCATAACAGACGCCCGATCCATCGCTATGATCGTCGTACATGCTTAGGCCGAAAAGGGCCTGGTTCTGCAGATAAAGGTCTGCCATGGTCAGGGTGGCAAAACAGGTGGAAGATTGTTCGATTAGTGAGCCCCAGTCGACATTCATGTGGTTATTTACATAGGCGTAGTAGCTGGCAGTGGGCACGAGCAGGCATAGGCGTGCGGTGGGTTTGCCGCGAGGGGGTCGAACATAAAACGGGACATAAAACTCTTCTGAGTCCTGTTGCAGGTGTGCCGCATAAACTCCGCTTGAGAGATCCTCAGGGACTTTCCAGCACACATCGGTTTGCCATTGCGAGTCATAAAGATCGTCATCGTGGAAATGAATGGCGCCGTAATGTGCCGGTCTGTGCGTCCAGTTCATCTCGGTTCCGTCGTGGCGCCAGCCTTTAACGGCTCTGGTGGGAAGATTGTGGGTTCTGCCATGATGGTTGTTGCCGCTCACATCTATGACCTCATCACTTTCTATCTTTTGGCTAAAGTCCCACGCAGCGACCAGTGTTCTTTGTTGTGGTGACAGAACCGATGCCTCAATCGAAGGCAGATCCAGCGCTGCATCATGAAGCTGGACGCTGTCTATCTTTCCGTTATAGATCTGAGAAATCAGTGGGTCGTTGTCTTCGTCAAGCGCTGCGCAGCCGGCAATCAAGAATTGGGCGTCCAGTCTCGAAAGCGATACGCCAAGATGAGATGAAACGATCGAGTTCTGCTTTTCAAGCTCGAGACCCTTTTCCTTGATGAGTTGATATAGGGTCACCTCCCCTTCATCAGGATCAATCGATGCCGCGACGAGATACCAGCGACCTGCAACAAGAGGCCGATCAGAGGCCAGTGTGTGGGAAATTCCATCAGATCCAGTCACCTTGAACGTAAGCCTAAGATCCTGAATAAGCAGGGCATACCCTTGTTTTTTTATGGGGCACCAATGGCTCGCAATGACTTGCTCGCCAAGGTTAGGGGCCGTTGGATAGATCAGCGCCTGTAAGGTGAACGCGCTTGGCGAGAATGCTTCACTGGAGGGAATTCTTATGAAGGAGCCAACTTGGGTTTTCTGAAAGCGTGCGGGATAAGATCCATTGGCCGAAGCGTTAACCGGGGTTTGTTTAAGCCCGGGTCCCCCCGGCCCATCATCGCCACACCGGATCTGAACGATGTTGAGCTCAAACGCTCCCGGCGCGGAAGAACTTACCTTGAATTCAATAGCCTCGCCGGGTTGGCGGCTGATCTCGTCGGCGTATGCCAGAAGCTCTTTTTGCTGATTCAGTTTCATTTCGATTCTAGTCGTTGCCCGGTATGCTCTTCCCATCGGATTTTGAAGAGATGCCACAAGCCGTCCTCGTGGCGATCGAAGACCGTTTGGTCATAAACCTCAACGGGCTCACCGCGGCTCGCAGGCAGGCGTCCCAGCACCCACTGGCTGAGCGCAGGTATTTCCACCAAAACATGCTTACCGGGGGTCTCTCTCCAGCGCATAACGCTGAGCACCTTCTGAAGGTCAGGGCTATGCGGGCCATAGGGCCTTGCCTTGAACTCATGAGCGAGATCGGTACGATTCGGATCAATTTTCTTCATTTCTATGTTTCGGGAAACTGGTTCTGGGAGCAGACTATCAAAAACCCTTTATCGCGAAAACTGCGCAGCGCTGACCTTAACAGATCACCTCTGGACTCCGACTGGCGATCGCAGGATGCTAGAATTCGCCCTGTCAGTTGGCCCTCCGTGAAAGCCTGCCCAGCACCCAGTGTGGAGTGTTCGGCAGGTGTCAGATTCTCCTGATTAAAAAACTTCTCAAGTCTTTTGCTGCTAAAGGTCGTCCCCGGCGGGCTGATCCGGTCGAACCACGCCTGCTCGGTCCTGAAACGCACGGATTGAATCCGGACAAGGTAAGTAAAGGCGCCAGGCAGGTTGTCAAATCCCTTGCGGATGCAGGGTATTGTGCGGATCTGGTCGGAGGCTGTGTTCGAGACCTGTTGCTCGACAAGCGCCCTAAAGATTTCGATGTCGTCACCGACGCCTCTCCTGAAGAGGTCCGGCAGGTGTTCCCGCGGGCCAGGATAGTGGGTCGCCGGTTCCGGATTGTTCACGTACGTGTAGGGCGGGAAGTGATCGAGGTGTCCACCTACCGGGCCGGTAACGAGGATGAGGCCGAACGAGAAGATTCCGCGAAAAACAAATTTGGGCGGATTCTCCGGGATAATGTTTTTGGCACGCGCGATCAGGATGTCCACCGGCGAGACTTCACCGTCAACGCGCTTTATTACGACATCACTACCAACACGGTGGTCGACTATGTCCGGGGGCTCGATGATATCGAGGCGGGCCGCCTGCGATTTATTGGTGATCCCCTTACCCGCATAAATGAGGATCCGGTCAGGATGCTTCGAGCAGTCCGGTTCAAGGGCAAGTTGGGTTTGTCATTGGAATCGGGCCTGGAAACTCTTTGTCGGGATAATGCCCGGTTGATCCGACATGTCCCGCCTGCGCGACTTTTTGATGAGGTTTTAAAGCTCTTTCATAGCGGCCATGGCGTTGAAACTTTCTGGCTGTTGCGCGAGTTCGGCCTCTTTGCGGAACTTTTTCCGGAGGCCGACCGTTCTTATGGGGAAAAGGATTTAGACCCCGATACCGGTATTGTTCTGAAAGGTCTTAAGAATACCGATTTGCGGATCTCCCAGCGAAAGCCTGTGATTGCGGCGTTCCTTTTTGCGTGCCTTTTTTGGAGGCCGGTCCAGCTGAAGTGCGATCGCCACGACGCCAAACGAAAGAACCATCCCCAGATTCTGCAAAGGGCGGCATTTGATGTCCTTGGTCGAGAGACTGAGCGGGTCATGATTCCAAGAAGGGTGAGCACGGTCGTCATCGAGATCTGGGATATGCAGAGCCGACTGGAAACCCGGCGTCCCCGGATGGTTGAAAAGCTGCTGGAACATCGTCGTTTCCGAGCCGCTTATGACTTTCTGTTGTTGCGCTCAGAGTCGGGAGAGGTTGACCCGGGATTAGCCAGGTGGTGGACCGATATTCAGGAATGCGATGAGTCGAGTCGCCAAAAAATGATCAAGGAACTGGGCAGCAGTGGCCCTCCAAGAAAACGTCGGAAACGCCAAAGACGGCCCAAGAGTCCCAATGGAAACGTCCGATGACCGCTTCGGTCAAAACTTTTTTGGCGTGGATCGGTTTGGGGGGCAACCTCGGAGAGCCTCATTCGGCCATTTCGAAAGCGCTCAACTGTTTGAATGAGGACAGCGGGAACGATGTTGAGGCAGTTTCCTCCTTGTACCGTACGGCACCCATCGGCATCGCCGACCAGCCCGACTTTATCAATGCGGTGGCGAGGATCCGCACAGTTGATGCACCGCAAGTGCTTCTTGAAAAGCTTTTGAATATTGAAGCCCGCCTCGGACGCGTACGGACGGAGCAGCAATTCGGGCCTCGCGTGGTCGACCTGGACCTGTTGCTCTATGAGCAGGCTCAAATGGATACCCCGCACCTGACCCTACCGCATCCGAGGATGCATCTTCGGCGTTTTGTCCTCGAGCCGCTGTTCGAGCTAGAGGGAGACCTGACCTTGCCGGGAGGTCGTGAGATCTCTTTCTACCTGGCGCAGGCGCGCGATCAGGCAGCAGTGCTCGATGAGGCTGCCAAAAAAAGGCATTAGATGCGGGTAGGCGTTCAGGAAAGCGCAGGTATCGGGTAAAATTGCAACCATATCCGACAAACTGTTCTCTCCCAAAAGCCCACTTCATGCCCTCAGTGTCGCCTGATTTTTCCGATGTCCGCTGACGACCGTTCCCGGCGGATTCTCTCTGGAATGCGGCCGACCGGCCGCCTGCATCTCGGCCATTACCACGGGGTGCTAAAGAACTGGGTCCGACTTCAGGAGGAGGCAGAGTGCTTTTTCTTCGTCGCCGACTGGCACGCCCTGACGACCCATTATGAAGAGCCGACGGCGATGGATGTCCATGTCTGGGACATGCTGGTTGATTGGATGGCTTCGGGTATTGATCCGGAAAAGGCCACGCTTTTTATACAGTCCCGGGTGCCCCAGCATGCTGAACTGCACTTGCTGCTTTCAATGATCACTCCGTTAGGATGGCTGCTCCGGGTACCCAGTTTTAAGGATCAGCAGCAAAAACTAAAGGATCGTGATCTTGCGACTTATGGCTTTCTAGGATATCCGTTACTGCAGAGTGCCGACATCCTGATGTATCGAGCAACAGGCGTCCCGGTTGGTGAGGATCAGGTACCGCATGTGGAGTTGACCCGGGAAATTGCCCGCAGGTTCAATCACGTATTTGGACGTGATGCTTCTTTCGAGGAAAAAGCCAAAGAAGCTCTTTCACGGCTCGGCAAGAAGGCTGCGAAAGCGTACTCCAAGGCCCGGGCCGAGTGGCTCCAGGAGGGCAATACTGAGGCACGCGAGTCGGCGTCTGCGGCGATTGCGGGCTCGGCCAACATCTCAAGCGAGGATCGGGAAAGACTGAGCGGCTTTCTGGATGGAGGGGGTCGAGTCATTCTGCCTGAGCCCGAGGCGCTTCTGACCCCAGCGGCCAAGATGCCTGGTCTGGACGGCCAGAAGATGTCCAAGTCGTACAACAACACCATCCAAATGCGGGACGATCCCGAGCGGGTCAGTGCGCGTCTGATGTCGATGCCAACAGACCCTGCCCGACAGCGACGCAATGATCCGGGAGATCCGGAAAAATGCCCGGTTTGGGATTTGCATCAGGTCTACACGAAAAGCGAGAAAAGAGCCGAATTGGCTGAGGGCTGTAAGAGCGCCGGGATCGGCTGTATCGACTGTAAAAAACCGTTGTTGGACGCGTTGCTGGAGGAGCAGGCCGTGTTGCGTGAACGAGCCGCACCATTCGAAAAAAATCCTGCGCGCGCGCGGGAGGTAATAGAGACAGGATGTGCCCGGGCGCGGGAGGTGGCCGAGGAGACCCTCGACGAGGTAAGAACCGCGGTGGGGACCCTGTACACGTGAATGATGACGCTATAACCTCGCCAGATCTGGCCAGCGCGGATGACGGCGTGCGCGCTGTTGTCGCCGGAAAAGCACTCGAGCAGTGGCCGGCAGATCTTTACATTCCTCCAGAGGCGCTTGAGGTGGTTCTGGAAAGCTTTGAAGGCCCTCTGGATCTTCTGCTTTATCTGATCCGAAAACAGAATATCGATATCCTGAATTTGCCTGTCGCCGACATTACCCGGCAGTACATGCAGTACATCGATCTGATGCAGCGTATGCGCCTGGATCTCGCGGCCGATTATCTCGTTATGGCGACCATGCTGGCAGAGATTAAATCACGCATGTTGCTGCCGCGCCCTGATCCTGAGGAAGAAGACGAGGAAGATCCGAGAGCGACCTTGATCAAGCGTCTTCAGGAGTACGAGCGATTCAAGAATGCTGCGGAGACACTCGACGACCGGCCTCGGCTGGAGCGTGATCTCTATCTTGTTTATGCCACGGTGGAGGATCCTGATCCCCCTAAGGTAGAAGCGAGGGTGGATTTAGATGATCTCGTGGCAGCAATGCGATCCGCAATGATGGCAGCAGCCCGGCGCCAGCATCTTCAGATGGTGCCCGAGACCTTCTCGGTGAGGGAACGCATGACACAGATTCTTGATCGGGTCCGCAGCGGAGAATACGTAGCGCTGGGAGATTTTTTTACAAGCGAAGAGGGGAGAAAAGGGTTGGTAGTGAGTTTTATTGCAATTCTTGAGTTGGTCAGGGACGGCATTTTGACTGTTGCGCAAAATGAAGCCTTTTCCCAGATTCATGTGAAGGCGAAATCCGCATGAGTGGTTCGAAAGAGATCGAGAACGCCATTGAGGCAGCGCTGTTTTCTTCCGACCGCCCATTGGATACTCGGGATCTGCGGACACTTTTTACCCAGGAAGTCGATAAAAAGGATATCCAGTCCGCGCTGGAGACCCTCCAGTCACACTATTCGGAGCGGGGGGTCGAGCTCGTAGAGGTTGCGGGCGGGTTTCGCTTCCAGACCAAGGTAGCCCATGCTCCTGCACTGCGGGCGCTGCGCGAGAGCCGTCCGCCACGATACTCCCGGGCCCTCCTGGAGACGCTCGCAATCATTGCGTACCGCCAACCCGTGACTCGTGGGGATATCGAAGATATTCGGGGCGTCACCGTTACAACAGAAATCATGCGGGTCCTGTTAGATCGCGAGTGGATCCGTCAGTCAGGCACCCGTGAGGTTCCCGGGCATCCTGCGCTTTATGTCACCACCCCCGGTTTTCTCGAGTACTTTGGTCTGACATCCCTCAAGCAGTTGCCAGAGCTGGAAGATGAACGGCAGCTAGCGGATATTGCTAAGGAATTGGGTATCGAGATGCCGGAGTCGCTTGCACCGGTGTCACCGGCTCCAGCGGAGGGTGAAACGGTTGATGCTGATACGCCGGACCTTGCCGAAAGTGAGCCCGTTCCAGTTGCCGAAACAACCGAGCCACCATCGGCTGATGGATGCCCCGAGAGCAATCCTGTGGGCGATGAGGTGGAAATTCAGGAGCCTGATTCTGACGCGGTCACCAAGGCTGCCTTGACTTCGGAATTTGACTGAACGGATTCAAAAAGTCCTTGCCCGAGAAGGGCTCGGGTCCAGGCGAGAGATAGAGCGCTGGATCGGTGAAGGTCGCGTTACCGTCGACGGTCGGCTTGCAGAACTCGGGCAGCAGATAGAAAGCTCCTCCCGCGTCGAGGTGGATGGCCGGTCGATCTCTCGAGGAACGACAGCGTCAGCCCCCGCCAGGCTCCTGCTCTACCACAAGCCCGTCGGTCAGATCTGTTCGAGAGATGATCCACAGGGAAGGACTACGGTGTTTGAGGCTTTGCCCCGTCTGCGCGGCCGCCGTTGGGTATCGGTTGGGCGTTTGGATATCAACACCTCTGGCCTGCTCCTGTTTACAACCGATGGAGAGCTCGCCCACCGATTAATGCACCCCTCAAGCGGGATCGAGCGGGAGTATCGTTGCCGGGTGCGAGGTAACCCCGGTGAGCAGGAGTTCAAACGTCTTTTGGCCGGTGTTCGACTGAGTGGCCAGGTGTGCCGTTTTGAGTCGATTGAGGGCGGCCGCGGGTCTGGAGCGAACCGGTGGTTCCAGGTGGTGCTCAAAGAGGGGCGCAACCGTGAGGTGCGACGCATGTGGCAGAGTGTCGGGTGCACGGTGAGTCGCCTCATTCGGGTCCGCTACGGCCCATTTCGCCTGGATCGACAACACGGGGCCGGAACCTGTTTGGAGCTGAAGGCCCCAGATTGGGATCGGGTGTTGCAGCAAAAAGGCGAGCCCCGGCGAGGGGCCCAAACCAACAAAACCGGTCGCAAGCGCACCAGGTCTTCTCAGCGTTACTGATTGCTATCCTTTTTGGGATTCAGATGGGTCGCATCCGACTCAATTCGGCCCCGAAAATCAAACGCTTTTCCAAATCCCTTAACCCATTGCCCCCCTAAAGGCTTGAGGGAGAAGAGTTCGAAATCGGGTAACGAACTCAGGACATCGATGAGTTCGCCAAATCGTGAGGAGAATGCCGGAATCAATTCGTCCCAGGTGGGCGACTGACGGGAGAACCGTTCCGCCTCACATTGAAAACGCAGTCTCCTGCGCGCATAAATCTGCTCGGCCGCCGCCTCACTCTCAATAAAGAGCACCGCGGCGCGGGGGTCCTTGATGAGATTGCCCGTGTGTGCCGAGAGGTGGCTTGTGAGGATGAAAAAACGCTTGTCGTGATCAACAAACGGTGTATAGCTGAGGTCTGGAGAACCATCAGGGTTCAAGGTAGACAGCAGCAGCGATTCAAAGCCGTCGATGAACGCTTCACACTCGGCTTGCAGCTTTGTATCAAGACCCACTGGGTTTTCCTCTGTTGAGACGAGGCATTATTGCGGCGGGAGTTCTGTAGTCATCGAAGAAGATTCCAGGACGGCTGATTAGTGCGAGTTTTGGTTGAGTCGCTCAAACCCCGCCTTTAGGTCCGCGATGAGGTCGTCAAAATCCTCTAACCCGGCATGGATTCTGAGCGTGAACTTGGACGGATCCCAGTGGGTCGCACTGCGGTATTGCTCTGGATAAACCGGAATCATGAGGCTTTCGAAGCCGCCCCAACTCGCACCTATCCTGAAAAGTGTCATGCCGTTAACCATATCGAGGACGGCCTCACGGGACTTTGAGTGCAGCACGATACTGAATAGGCCTGAAGCGCCGAGAAAATCCCGTTTCCAGATAGCATGGTCAGGGTGGCCAGGCAGTCCCGGGTGCAGTACCTCTGCAACTTCTTCGCGCTCATTGAGCCACTCTGCCAATGCGAGCCCCTGCTTATGATGGGCTTTAAGACGAGTAGAAAGGTTTCGGATACTACGAAGCGTCACATAGGCGTCATCCGGGCCAACACACTGACCGAGGTGGCGGTGGGTGCGTCGGACAGGGCTCCAGGCATGCTCTGCACAGATGATGGCACCCATCACAACGTCACTATGTCCCGAGAGATACTTCGTGGCCGCATGGACCGAAACATCCACACCATGACTGAACGATTTAAAGAATAAGGGTGTGCTCCATGTGTTGTCGAGAATTGTGGTGACTCCGCGATCACGCGCCACCTTGGTAATGGCAGGAATGTCCTGTATCTCGAAGGTAAAAGACCCGGGGGATTCCAGAAAAATCACCCGGGTGTTGGGTTTGATGAGGGTCTCTATTGCCCCGCCCAGATGGGGATCATAATAGTCCACGGCGATGTTCATACTGGAAAGATGTTCGTCGCAGAAAGATCGCGTCGGGGGGTAAACGGTATCGGCAATTAGCGCATGATCACCCGGCTTAAGAAACGAGAGCAGCGCAACGCTGATTGCCGCGAGTCCTGAGGGCACGAGTACCGCATCATGACCGCCCTCGAGGTCTGCGAGAACTTCTTCGAGGTCAAAACTGGTCGGAGTCCCCAGTAATCCGTAAATGACCTTTCGCCTATTGGTGGTTGGGTCGTGTCTTGTTTCAAACGATTCAACATCTGGATGAAGTATCGTTGAGGCATGATAGACGGGCGTATTAACGGCGCCATGATGTTCGTCCGAGGTGCGACCGTTGGTGATCGCCCGAGTCGCATCGGCAGGGCTTTTGGGAGGTGGGGTGTTCTTCATGGGGACGCGGATCCGAGACCCGGACTCTATCAATCCCAGGCCTCAGGGTCGAGTCATGTCGGGATGTTATTTTGATGCGGGGTCGCTAAACTCAACCCTCAGATATCGCGAAAGGATCTCCAGAACAATGGCAAAAGTAGAGCGTGACTGGTACGACCGCTACATGATGCCGAACTATGCACCGGCAGCAATGATTCCTGTGCGTGGCTCGGGTTCACGGATGTGGGATCAGGAAGACAGGGAGTACATAGATTTTGGCGGTGGGATTGCGGTTAACGCCTTAGGTCATGCTCATCCGCAACTCGTTGCCGCATTGACAGAGCAGGCCAATCGGCTTTGGCATACCTCAAACGTTCTGGCTACTGAACCGGCTCTACAGTTGGCCCGGCGGCTGGTGGAACTCACTTTTGCGGATCGAGTCTTCTTCAGCAACTCGGGTGCCGAAGCCAACGAAGCCGCCCTCAAGCTTGCTCGGCGGTATGCCTTCGACCATCATGGAGAAGAAAAAGACCGGATCCTGGCGTTTGAGAATGCATTTCATGGGCGGACCCTTTTTACGGTAACCGCTGGCGGGCAAGCCAATTATCGTCAGGGCTTTGGGCCATTGCCCGGCGCGATCGAGCACCTTCCATTTAACGATACCCAGGCGCTGACCGAGGCTTTCGGCGATGATGTCTGCGCGGTGATTGTTGAGCCGGTCCAGGGAGAGGGGGGCGTGATCGCCGCTGACCAGACGTTCCTCGAGGCGATCAGACGGCTTTGTGATCAACACAATGCGCTGATGATTATCGATGAAGTACAGACGGGTGTGGGGCGAGTGGGGACGCTTTACGCGTATGAATCCTTCGATATCACCCCGGACATCCTGACAACGGCGAAAGGCCTGGGCGGGGGTTTTCCCGTGGCTGCCACACTCTCGACGGCGCACGTCGCAGACTCGTTAAAAGTCGGCACTCATGGAAGTACGTGGGGCGGCAACCCGATGGGATGTGCGGTAGCGAGCACGGTGCTCGATATTGTGAGCGAACAAGGCGTCCTGCAGGGGGTTCTGGATCGACGGCATCGTATAGAGAGGAGTCTTCGCGATCTGGGAGAGAAATACGGCGTGTTCTCAGACGTTCGGGGGTTAGGGCTTCTGATGGGCTGCGTGTTGACCGAACCCTGGCAGGGTAAAGCGCGAGATCTCATGCACGCCGCCCAGGATGAAGGCGTTTTTGTGCTCGTTGCGGGAGCGAGTGTCTTGCGCATCGCGCCGTCGCTGATTATTTCAGAAGAAGATATCGCGGAAGGGCTTGAGCGCTTGGAACGCGCGATTGCTCACTTTGTTTCGGCCGACAACACCTAGAGAGTCCTGCTGGGGGTTTTGCCGTTACTGAAACTCGCTCACCGAGAAACGGGTGAGGGCATCTTCCCCCATGAAGCGGACTTCGCTCTCAAGCAGGGGGGTTCTGCTGATCACTTCTCCGCGGCGAACGACAAACAAGCGGTTCGCTCTTAATCGGATAGCCTCGGTCGGGTCTTTTGCCTGAAGGACAATCAGGTCCGCATTGCAGCCGATCTCAAGCCCGTAGCCATCGAGTTGCAATGTACGCGCGGGGTTGACCGTGACCGCGTTAAACATGTCTGCGGTTTCGTGGACGCCCGTCATTTGCCCTACATGAAGTCCCATGTGGGCGACTTCGAGCATGTCGTGGCTACCCCCGGCATACCAGGGATCCATTACGCAGTCATGCGCGACCGCGTAGTTAATGCCTCGCTGCATCATTTCCTTAATTCTTGTGAGACCACGGCGTTTTGGGTAGGTGTCTTTGCGTCCCTGAAGCGTGATGTTGATAAGGGGGCAGGCGATCGCATTGACCTCATTTTCCTGCATTAACCCAAGCAGTTTGTCGGCGAGAGTGTTATCCATGGAGTGCATAGAGGTGAGATGGGATCCGGTCACCCGACGCTGCATACCCAGTTGGGCCGTCATGGAGATCAAGGTTTCGATATGGTGCGAATTGGGGTCGTCGGATTCGTCGCAATGCATATCCACCATCAAGCCACGGTCCGCAGCAATTCGACAGAGTGCTTCCACGGAGCGGCGACCGTCATCGTAGGTTCGTTCAAAGTGCGGGATTCCTCCCACGACATCTACGCCAAGATCCAGCGCCCGTTCCAGGAGAGAGACGGCATTCGGATCCCGAAAGTAACCGTCCTGTGGAAAAGCCACCAGCTGGAGATCCAACCATGGACTGACTTTCTTTCTGACCTCAAGCAGTGCGTGCACGGCCGTAAGCGCAGGATCGCCAATGTCTACATGGGAGCGAATCGCAAGGCTGCCCTTCGCCACCGCCCAGCGGCACAACAGCAGCGCTCTTCTCTCAACATCCTCTACCGTCAAATAAGGCTTGATTTCGCCCCAGAGGCTGATGCCTTCATAGAGCGTGCCGCTTTCGTTGTAACGAGGTGTTCCATACGTCAGGGTGGAATCCATATGAAAGTGGCTGTCCACAAATGGCGGGGAGACGAGGTAGCCCGCCGCGTCAATTTCCTCTCGCGCAGGCATGTCCAGCCTGCCTTGCCGTTCTTTAATCTTCCCGTCTAGGCACCCGAAATCGACCGTCTCGCTCTGACCGGCCAGCCGAGCGTTCCGGACAATTAGATCAAGCATCCAAAACCCTCCCGGAGCTAATGAGGTGCGCATCTGCTGCGCTCCAGGAGACAAAGAAAGTGTCTCCCTCCTCGAGCGAAATCTTGGCGAGATCTCTTTGTCTGGTTTGGATTTTGAAGTCTGATCCGTCCTGCAGTTCGGCAAATAGCGTGACAATCGACCCGACAAATTCCTCGCTTATGAAGCGACATTGCAAGCTGTTTTGGATTCTGGGATCGTCCTGAGAGATCTGGACAAGGTCCGCGCTGATTACCATATCGAGGGAATCGCCGACACGATGAGCGCCTTTGGACCCGGGGTCACACTGAAAGATACCCAGCGCGGTCTCAATTTCAAGATTGCTCCCCACTTGAGAAACGGATCCGGAAAGAATGTTGTTCGCTCCAACAAAGTCGGCCACGAAACGTGAGGCCGGACTTCGGTAAATCTCTTTTGGCGATCCGAGTTGCTCAATGCGCCCCTGACTCATGATCACAACCCTGTCAGACATGGCGAACGCCTCTGATTGGCTATGCGTGACATAGACAAATGTAATGCCCAATTCTTTTTGCAGCCGAGACAGGACGCCCTGCATGCGGATCACGAGATTGGCATCCAGCGCACTCAAGGGTTCGTCCAGCAGGAGAATACGTGGCTCAGTCACAAGAGACCGCGCGAGTGCTACGCGCTGTTTTTGTCCTCCGGAAAGTTGACTGATATCACGCTCAGCCAGTTCGAGGATCTCCATCCGCTCCAGCCACTTACGCGCACGTGCTTGGCGTTCTGCCGCCGGGACCTGGCGCATTTTTAATCCGAATTCAACGTTCTTTTGTACGTTCAGAAAAGGAAACAGCGCGAGGCTTTGCCAGACCATTGGCGTGTCTCTCTCGACACTGTTGATTTCATTGATTCGTTGACCATCAAGACGGATTTCACCGTCGCTTGGCTCTTCAAGGCCGGCCAACATCCGCAGGGACGTGGTTTTTCCGCAGCCCGAGGGCCCCATGATGGCCAAAAACTCTCCTTCGTAGATCTCGAGGTTCATCGTATGAACCGCAGTGACGCCGCCGTACCTTTTGGATACGCCGTCAAAGGTGACCAAAGGGCGCGAGGAAGAGGAGTCGCTCATGCTTAAATTCCGGTAGCGGTCTGATTGATGGTTTTGCGCATCAGGATCAATTGCGCGAGGATAACGAGCGTCATGGACGTAATAAATACGATGGAGCCGATGGCATTAATCTGCGGGTCGGTATTGCCTTGCAGGATCTCCAGAATGATAACCGGTACCGTTTTGTTGAGGCCGGAAACAAACCAGGCGACCGCAAATTCATCAAAGGACACCGCGGCGGTCAGGCAAAAAGCCGAAGCGATTGCCGGACGACAGAACGGAACGATGACCTCCCGCATTGCCCGCCAGTTGGAGGCACCGAGATTCCATGCTGCAGATTCGAGGTCGGGATTGATCTGGGCGAGGCGCATGCGTATCACCGCCATTGCAAAAGGTGAGCACAACACCACATGACTCACCACGATTGAGTAAATTTCGCCCGACATATTGATCCGGGCGAGCAGGGCGAGCATCGCCAATCCCATGATGACAAGCGGGATCGTCGGAGGCAGGAGGGCGAGCGAGAGATAGAGCGCTTTTCCGGTAAAGTTATAGCGATAGTCGGTATAGGCGGTGCAAAAACCAATAAACGTCGCAAGGGTTGCTACCGTGATGGAAACGATGCCACTTACCCGAAAAGCGTCCCAGACATCCGGGTCAGCAAAGATCGTTTCGTACCAATGTGTCGTGAAGTGACCTAACGGGATCGTCGGAAATCGATCGGAGTTTACCGAAAAGATAAAGCTCGTCACGATCGGGGTAAATACAAAAATAAACACCAGTACGACGTAGCCCCGCAGCAGCAGATTTTTGGAAGCACCTTTACTCATGATCGCTTCCTGTAGGCTGCGGCAACAGAGGCAAACATGATGGTGAGCAATGTCACAATCATCACGATAGCCACCACCGCGGCTCTTGGCCATTGTTGACCTGACTTGGTGGTATCAATAATCAGGATACTTAGGGTTGGCGGTTTAGAGCCGCCAAGGTAATACGGACTGACAAAATCTCCGAAGGTCAGAATAAATGTAAAAACCGCGCCAAGGATGATTCCAATCTTGGCGAGGGGAATGATGACCTGGAACACCGTCCGCAAACGTCCGCAGCCAAGATTGTGGGCGGCTTCGATCAGTGTGCGATCTACGTTCGCAAGGGAGATCAACTGCAGCACTACCACGAGGGGCAGACACAGGGTGAGATACCCCACGAGGGTGCCAAAGAAATTATTCAGTAATTGGAAGGGGCCTAACCCCACAAATGCGAACAGGGTATTGAAGATGCCGTTGTCATTGAGAAAGATCTGCCAAGAGTAGGTGCGGACCAGGTAGCTGGTGAAGAAGGGCACGATCAGGAAAAACAGGGCCCAGCGGCGAACTTTGGGCGAGACCTTAAACGCGAGCGCAAAAGCGCAGGGGAACGCAAGGATGCTGGTGACGATGGTTGCCACGCCCGCATACCCCAACGTTCGCCAGTATGCATCCCAAAAGTAACCTTTGGAGAACATCTTGACCCAGTTGATTGTGTCAAAGCCTGGGACCATACGGTAGTTCTTTACGAGCCAGAAACTCAGAACCACCAGAAAGATCAACGGGAAGACAAAAAAGATCAACTGCCAGATCACAATCGGCATCGACCAGGTCAGCCCATAGAGCGTGATCTGCCGGCGCTGAGGCGTTGGCCGACCTGAAAAAAGCCTGTCGTTACCGCTCAAGCGGGTTTCCCCTTTGGCATCGCAGTCATACTGCCAGTAAAGAAAAACCGGCCCCGAAGGGCCGGTCTCGGTTACATCGGCTTACGCGTTCTTGTATTCAGACCAGAAATCGTTCCAGTCCTCGAGAGATTGCTGGACCGGTGTCTGCCTGAAATGAATGCGACCCTCACGCAGATCATCGATACAGTTATGTCCGTCGAAGGTCATACGTTGGCGCTTGGCCTCTTCCGGATTGGCTTCGTTAATCGCAGTCCAGCCCGACTTGTATGGCGACATGCCGGGATACGCCGCCATCTGGATGGAGCGCACCTGTCCTTTGGGGGACGTGATGTAACGAATAAATTCCTTGGCGAGATCCTGTTTTTTGGAGCCTTTGCCGATGGAGTAGGACTCTGTCCACTGGATGCCGCCTTGCTTAGGAATTACAGAATCGACCGGGGAGCCGTCTTTGCGGACCACGCCCGTAATCCAGTCGCCGATGCCGCACATGGCGTAAATTTCGCCGTTCTTCAGTGAGGCGAAGGTGCCGCCGTAGTCAAAGTAGCCGCCCACCTGAGGCTTCAGAGAGAGGGTCGTCTCCTGAAGTTTCGACCACTGGCTTGAATTGATGTCGAACGGAGAAGGTTTGTCGTTGCCGTCGCGGAGGCTCAGACATCCCAGATTAGGCAGATGCCAGTCGAAATGGCCGACCTTCCCTTTCAGTTTGGAGTCCCACAGGATGTTGTAATCAGACGCTTCTTCCGCGCTGATGATATCCGTGTTGAAAGATACGCCGAGGTAGCCAAAGCGCACGATCACCGAGTACAGCGTATCTCCCATCCAGTGCGCATCAAAATGGGAATACTCATCAAACAGATCACCCATGTTGTATTCATTAGGATCCATCGGTTCGATATAGCCCGCTTCCTTGAGCAATTTAACGAACTCACCGTCAGACAGAACCAGATCATAGGTGCCGGGAGGTGACTGGGAGATCAGGGCGAGCATGTTGTCTCCGCCGGCGTAATATTTCGCTTTGATCTTGACGTTATGCATGGCTTCGAACTCTTCCACCATGTCAGGCTCGCCGTGTCCATACCAGGCGATCATGTTGAGCTC
>Ga0208127_1000526_pt1 | contig 19625 bp, 13 predicted proteins | sample ETNtaG_6_FD_185751 | JGI IMG/M metagenome (GOLD analysis project Ga0208127, IMG submission 185751) | Marine microbial and viral communities from oxygen minimum zone, Eastern Pacific Ocean - ETNP201306SV45 (SPAdes) (version 2) | ecosystem: Environmental > Aquatic > Marine > Oceanic ... | reverse complement strand
GTCGATGCCGCCGGCAAGCTTACCGAGAGCACACGGCCGGATGTGTTCATCGCCGAACCGGTGGGCAGCTGCACCGATCTCGTGGCCACAGTCACCTATCCACTCCGGCGCATGTACGGCGACGACTTCAGCATCGCGCCGCTCAGTGTGCTGGTTGATCCTGTGCGTGCGGCGCGTGTGTTTGGCTTGAGCGAAGGCGGGCAGTTTTCTGAGAAGGTCATTTATATCTACCGGAAACAACTTGAGGAAGCCGACCTGATCGTCATCAACAAAACCGATCTCCTCGAGCCCGACACCCTTGCCAACCTACAGACCAAGCTCACCGAGGAATTTCCCAACGCAGAGGTATTGCAAATCTCCGCACGCACCAGCGATGGCTTGGAGGCGTGGTTTGCGCGCATCACGGACGCCGAACAAATCGCGCGCAACGTCATGGAGGTGGATTACGAAGTGTACGCCGAAGGCGAAGCGTTGCTCGGCTGGCTCAATGCAACCGTACAGTTGGCCGACCCCGAAGGATTCGAGGCGCGCCCCGTGCTGCAAGAATTTGCCGCCACCATGCAGGCGTACCTCAGCGAACAAGGCGCGGAGATCGCCCACCTCAAGATGACCCTTAGCCCAGATGCCGGGCTCGGCGGAGACGTCGCCATCATCAATCTAGTGCGCAATGATTTTGTGCCCGAACTCTCCGCTGATCTGGATGCCCCCATTGAAAGTGGTCAGCTCATCATCAACCTCCGCGCAGAAGGCGATCCGGAAACCCTCCGTACAGCCGTGGAAACCGCCCTCGCGACTGCCCCAGCCGAGCTTGCCGCGACCCTGGATCACCTCGAACACTTCCGCCCCGGTAAACCCGAACCCACCCACCGCGTCACCGATCTTGCCTGACTTCCGCGATTGGCAAATCCCGCCGACGCCCGTAGTCTTTCCTGCCCATGGCCGATCAGCCCCGCATTTTGTTTTGTCACTGCAACTACGCACGCGTGGTACCCGATGAGGTGAAGCAGGGTGTGCTGGATGGCCTGTGCCAGTCCGGCCGGGCTTTTGAAGCCGTGGCAGATTTGTGTGAAATGTCCGCGCGCCGCGATCCGGCGCTGAAGCGATTGGCCGCCGGTGAGGAGCCGGTGAAGATTGCCGCCTGTTATCCGCGCGCGGTGAAATGGCTTTTCGGCAGTTGCCAGGCCGGCCTGCCCACGGACCGCACTGAAGTGGTGAACATGCGCGAGCTATCGGCAGACGACGCCACCGCCGCGGTATTGAACGATACGGTGGATCCGAATCTACCCGCCGATGGCTCGGTAGCGGCAACTGAAGGAGAAAAGAAAATTTAAGCGATGGCAATCGCAGACGAAACCACTTTGCGCATTGTCCTCTATGAGGGCGAAGGCGCCGCCTCGCTGAATGCCGCGGATCGCGGGGCCACGGTCACCGCGCTCCTAGAGCAAGGCTATGCAGTCACCTGCGCCGGCGCGGGCGCAGTGGCACCAGCGGATAACAGCGCCCTGCTCGTTCTAGGCCGGTTTGAAAACGATCAGGCACCCGAGGCAGAGGACGCGAATGGCGCAGTGAAGGTTGCGTTTCGGGATATCACCGGACTCGATGCCGAGGGCATCACGGCTCTGGTCGAGACTGAGCGTGCGTCCACGCAATCGGCCAAGCACGGCGAATGGAAGCCGTGGTTTCCGGTCATTGATTTCGATCGCTGTACCAACTGCATGCAATGCCTGTCGTTTTGTTTGTTTGATGTGTACGGCACGGATGAGGATCAGCAGATCCAGGTGCAGAACAACGACAACTGCAAAACCAATTGCCCCGCCTGCAGCCGCGTGTGCCCCGAAGCGGCGATCATGTTTCCCAAATACAAAAGCGGCCCGATCAACGGCGATGTGGTGAGCGATGGCGAACTGAACCGCGAGAAGATGAAGATTGATATCTCTGCCCTGCTCGGTGGGGATGTGTACCAGATGCTGCGCGACCGCAGCCAGCGCTCACGCAGCCGATTTTCTAAAGAGCGCAGCTCAGATAAAGCTCTCGGTGAGCGCACCAAATGCCTAACCAAACTTGCTGCAGAGGCGGATATTGATATCCCTCTCGAAGTCTTGCAAAGCCTGCCTAGTGCCGACGAGATTGCCAAAAAAGCGGAAGTCGCCAAAGCCAAGGCAAAAGCCGCTTTGGATAGTCAATCTTCCTGACCTAAACCTAGCGCTGAATGCGCGGTTGAATTTGGATTCCGGGACCGACTCCCACTCCTTGCTTAGCTCCACTTTGGATTGAGACAACCCCATCAAGCTCAGCGTATTTAACGCCCTGCACCTTTTTCAAGGCAGCGATGGCCTGTTCCTCATTGATCGTATTTGGCAAAGAAATTACCAGAATAGTGTTATTAAACATTCCCTTGGTCACCTTGAGGTCGGGGATAGCCCCGGCGAGTACTTTTTGGCACTGCTCTTGAGTATGGCCTTTTTCCATGCCTACCAACAAGCGCCCCGGCACGAAGCTCCCCGCAGGATGGCGGGCATCAAATTCCTTGCTCGGTTTCGGACGTTTTTTCTTAGCGTCCTTTTCCATGTTCATCCGAATCCAGCCGGCGAGCGTGCTGCTGCCCGTCCCGTAGCCGCCAGGTAGAGGACGCAGATCTTTGGTTTGAATGCGAGGTGGTGCACCCCAGTGAGCAGGGAATGGCTTACGCCCTCCTGGTTTAATAGGCATCGGTCTGATGGGCTTACCACCTTGACCTCGACCGTAGAGCATCTTGTAAACTTCCTCATCTGACCGACGCTTGCCCGTGCTCTCATTAAACCAAGGCGAGCCGCCTATAAAAACGCGGCCTGCCGGAATTTTCTTACCGCCCTTCACCCATTCTTCAAACGAAGGGGGCCCAGCCTGATGGCCGGGTGCGGGCTTCACGCCCGCTTTAGCGTCCTTAGCCATACTATTTTTGATCCAATTACCCAAAGTGCTACTCCCCATTCCATAACCGCCGGGCAAGGGCCCGAAGTCAGATGTTTGCAAACGAGGTGGCGCCCCCCAACGAGCTGGAAAAGGCTTACCATTAGGGGCTTTATATATTTTTGAGGTCGGCTTATTGCCTCCCTTGGCAGCATCTTTATCAAGGTTTTCCTGAATCCAACGGGCCAAAGTACCGCTTCCGCGACCATACCCGCCTGGAAACGGTTTCAAATCCCTAGTCTGCCGCAAAGGTGGAGCACCCCAGTGAGTAGGAAACGGTTTGCCGTTCGGTGCCCGGTACACCTTTTTGTTTTTTGTATCACTTACCCCAGCCTGTAAATTGGTAAGTTCCTTCTCCAACTCAGCTACCTTTGCGTTATGCTTCGCAAGACCTTCGGGGGTAAACCGTGCCCGCCGAGCAAAGTCTTTCAAACGGGTGATTTCCGTCTTCAGGGCATGAATTCGAGCAGACCGCAACTTTCCCACGGCCTCCTGGGGAACGTCCATGTTTTCATCCTTTGCTAGCGTAATACTCGAAACAACCAAGCCATTGCGAGGGGCATCATCAGCAATCCGGCGATCCATGATATAACAGGAAACCAATAAGCCCTGTTTATCATTACGAATGAAACGGCGCTCGAATTGCTTCAGCGGTTTCTTGGCGGTGGCCAGAGCTATCTGGTAAAGCTCATCCAATGTCTTCACCGGTGCCCCTTTTTTATTTTTGCCAAGCTGAAGCCCTTTTTCCAAGTAGTGCTCGCCTTCAGGAAGAGGAATAGCCCCTGCACCGGGAGCAATCGGTTTGGGACGTCGATTAAATGAACGGTAGTGACGCTCAGTAACTTTATTGTTTTCAACCACGATAGTTGTCTCATGGCCAAACCCAACCCAACTGGAAAAGCTCACCTTGTAACTGTAATTACCCTGACACTTTGTTTTGATACTTTCCCATAGCTTGATTGCAGCCTGTACCTTGGCCGTATCTGCTTTTGCCTGCTCCATCGCCTTGGTGTTCGGGTCAAAAACTGCAGGTGGCCGGATTGGGGCAGGCAGTCGGATTGGTGGAGCAGGGATTGGCTTTGCACCCACTTTTTTCGCGTCGTTATCCAACTTCTCTTGGATCCAGCGAGCCAATGTTCCACTACCACGCCCGTAGCCGGCAGGCAGGGCACGCAAATCTCGTGTTTGCCTTAGAGGCGGTTGTCCCCAATGTACTGGGAATGGTTTCCCGTTGGGGGCCTTAAAAACTCGTTTTGGTTCATCAGCCTCCTGAGCAGGAAGGTCGATGCAAAAGCCCAACAGGCATGCGGTAAGGATTAGTCTAGTTATCTGCATTTTTGGTTTCCTCGTATATTTCGTATATGGTGTTGTCCAAGACAAATTGTACATTCCGGCCTAGAGCCAACCATTGTGCTACTTTGGGCTCCATGGCGAGTAGATTAAAATAAGCATCGCTATTGAAGGCGATGCGGTTGCGCTTGGCCTTGGCGACCTCGGCGGCTTGCACATCGCTGTCGACCCAAAACTGGGCGTTTTGCGTAAAGTTTTTACCGGCGGCGAATTCCATCGGTTGGGACACTGCACGGGTGCTGTCGGATTTGGTAGGCGCAAAGAAGAGCTGCCCGGCTCTGCCGCCCAGACCGCCGTCAGTGGGCACCGTCAGTGCGCCGTTAGTAAAACCAAAATTTGCCTGCTGCGCTTCGCGATTGCTGTTGTTGGCGGCGGCTTTGGCGTTCGTCGCTTCCTTTAATGCCTTCGCGGCGCGGGCGCTGCCGATGGCCTGATCACCGGCTTTATCGAGCTTGAGAGCTTCAAACTGTTTGCGGGTTTGGTCCAACACTTCCCGGTCGGCCTCAAAATTCCGCAGGGTGCGTTGGGCGACGGGCACGCCGCGGCGTTGCTCATCCTCGATGATCAGATACGCGGTGTAAGGCGTAACGATCCCGTATTTGCGGGCGAGGGTCGTAACTTCGTCTTTGAGTTCCTTATTCTCACCGCGTAAACGTATTTCATCGAGTAGATAGCCCACACGCCGTGTCGCCCAGAGGCGCGGGATGAAATCGTGATCGGCCTGAGCGGGGAAGGTGACCGGAAATTCCAGCTGCGTTTTCTTACCGGCCAAGGTGCCTTCGAGCATCACGTCGCCGTCGCCCTTGCCTTTGTACCGGCCCACAAGCACGAGTTCCTCGCCGCGAAAGAGATCAGGTAAAGGATTGGGATAAAGCTTGGTAACGCGAATACCGTCGGAAAATTCGAGCTTCGGATTAGCGAGCACAGGCTCCTTGATCTTGGTGTAAAAGCTGGAGACCTTTACCTCAATATCTTCCTGAGGTGTAACATAGGTGCTGCTCGCGCGGGTTTCCTCAGTAATCTTGTCGAGTAAATGGGCGTTCACATCGGTACCGATACCGAAACAAAACACGCGCGTGTTGCCGGCGGCTTTGCCGACGTTTTGAACGATCTGCCCTTCGCCTGTGATGCCGACGGTGGGTCGGCCGTCGGTGAGAAAAATCACCACGAACGGCCGATCGCCCTTGGCTGGTCGTAGCTTGAGGGCGTTGGCAAGTGCGTCATTGATGGCAGTGCCGCCGATGGGTTTGAGTCCGCTGATGAAGTCCACGGCCTGTTCGCGGTTCTTGGAGCTGGCCTTTTGCAGGCCGCCAAAAAGCGGTTCGGTCTCGGTGGAGAAGCGCAGCACCTCGAAGCGGTCGCCATCGTTCAGGTTGGCGACGCAAAACTGAAAAGCTTTCTTTGCCTGCTCGAGTTTGTTGCCGGCCATCGAGCCCGAGGTGTCGATGACAAAGGCGATGTCCTTCTCAGTGGGCTTGCCTTCGGCGGCGTCCACTCCCGGCGCGGCGAGCATCAGGAAATAACCTTCATCGCCTTCTCGATGGGCGATGATGTTGACGTTAATGTCTTTTTGTTTGGGCGAATAAAAGAGCGAGAAGTTGGTGGTGGGCCGCTGGCCTTTGCCTTCAAAGGAAATCACTGCATTCTTGGAGCCCTTGCGCTTCACCTCCACATCGTGCGTGGGCGAGTAGATGGCTTTCACCGGCACCTTGGAATCGAGCTCCACCTTGATGGACAGATCCTCAATCGGTTTGGAGGAATACTTGGCGGTGTTTAGCGGGAAAGCATACTCCACCAGACCGGCGTCATTCTCGAGTACCTGATTGTAGGTAAGCCGAATGGTTTTCTTGCCGTGCGGTTCGAAAGGGAAGATGCGTACCTTGAACAGATCGCGCTCGGCGTACTCGAGCAGCGCGGGATCTTTCATACTACGGACGATATCCGTGTAAATCTTGCGCGCCTTGGCGGCCGGCAGGAGTTCGGCCTTGGTGAGCTTGCCGTTCACGTCCATGCGGAAGTCCTTGATCGAGGCGCCCTTGGGCACGGGGAAAAGAAAGGTGCCTTCGCGACGGCGCGGGTTAGGATTGTAGAACACCTGTTCCACGGTTGTGCGAGCGACCTGGTTCTCAATTTTCACATCCACCTTTTGTGTCCGCAATTCCAGCGGGGCAAAGACCGGGTGGGGGCGGGGCGGTATCGGGCGCGGCGGTACGGGATGCGGCAGGATACGGATATCATGGCAAATGATTAGCCCACCGCCTTGGACCTGAAGAACCGGCACCAACCCCACCAGCACCAACAGGGAAGCGAAAAGTGTTTTTCTCATGCTTAATAGACGTTAGTGGTCGCTAAAATACTCCCGGTCGCCTGCGAGTCACGCCTTTTGCCCACTTGACCCCACCGCCTCTCCTGCCCACACTCCGCCCATGCTCAAATACACCTTGCTGGCCACCGGACTGTTTACGCTTTCCCTAACCGCTGCGGACCACAAAATCCACACTTGGACCAAGCATCATCTCACGCCGCATTTCTGGTCTGAAGGTGGGCACTTTGGAGATTTTAACAAGGACGGCCAAGGCGATGTGGTCGTGGGTCCGTACTGGTACGCGGGGCCGGATTTCAAAAAGCGCCACACTATCTACGATGATTCCCCCTCCTTCGAGATGATGAAGGACGGCAAAAAAATCAAAGTGGCCGGCTACAAGGGCGAGCTCAGCGGCGGCAACGGGTATTCCAACAATTTCCTCACCTACACCTACGACTTCAACAGTGACGGGTGGAAGGATGTGCTCGTGTTTGGCTGGCCGGGCAAGGACACCACCTGGTACGAGAATCCCAAGAACAAAAAAGGCCTCTGGAAAGGTCACAATATTTTCCCCGTGAGCGATGGCGAATCCCCTCGCCTTGAGGACATGAACGACGACGGCAAGCCGGAGATCCTAGTCTTCCGCGACAAACACCTCGGCTACGGTCAAGCCGATTGGAACGATCCTACCAAGGAATGGAAGTTCATCAAGATCAGCACCCCCGGCAAGTGGCACCGCTACTCACACGGATATGGTGCGGGCGATGTAAATGGCGATGGCCGTAAGGATATTCTGGAAGCAGCCGGCTGGTGGGAGCAGCCCGAGAACGTTGATGGCACCAACCCGTGGAAATTTCATGCGGCTCCCTTCGGTGCCGGTGGCGCTCAAATGTATACGTATGACGTGGACGCCGATGGCGATGCGGACATCATTACGTCCCTCGCCGCCCACGGTTACGGCCTCGCGTGGATTGAACAGACCGCTCCCAACCAGTGGAAACAAAACACCATCATCAACGCCGAGCCCGAGGAAAGCCCTTACGGCATCAAGTTCAGCCAACTCCACGCCATTGATCTGGCTGACATCGACGGCGATGGCTTACTCGACATAATCACTGGCAAACGCTTCTGGGCGCATGGCCCAAAGAAGGATCAGGAACCCAACGCCCCAGCCGTGCTGTACTGGTTCCAACTCACGCGCAAGGGAGAGGCTGTCGAGTATATCCCGCATCAGATTGATGACAATTCCGGCGTCGGCACCCAAGTCGCCGCAGGCGATGTGAACGGCGATGGCACGCTCGACATCGTGGTCGGCAACAAAAAAGGCGCCTTCGTTCATTTGCACACGGTCAAAAAGGTCAGCCAAAAAGAATGGCAAGCCGCCCAGCCGAAAAAGCTGAAGTAACCCTGATAAAACCCAGTGCAGTCCGGCCTCCTTGCTCCTGAGATCCGCTTGAAGAGCCTCTTTCGCTTTGGGCCGCTCTTTTTTTTCGATGAATCAGGCGTACACGACTGCGTCTCAATTCCGTTCATTCATTGGGAATCCACGGAATTTGCCTGAATTTAAGTCGACACACCTCGGCCACATCAGCACAATCCCGCCCACACAATTCTTGCCGGCTCGGGCGGCTTGATTGATATGCCTACAACCAGCGCGCCATTAAAGATTCCGCGAGTGGTTCCGCAGCGTAAGCCGCGACAACCGCGCGAGAATATTCCGCAGACTCGCGAGGAGCGGGAGATGATCCTGCGCGAGGTACGCCATTATGTCGCCGAGCAAACGCTCGTGCCGCCAGTGCCGATGGAGGATCTCAAGCAGCACGCGGATAAGCTAGTTGCGGCACTGAACTCCAAGGAGATTTACCGCGATTACATCGGCATTCTCATCAACAACGAACTCTGGCGCGAGACGCTGGCGGCCGTACCGTTCGAGCGGCGCCTGTTGATGGTACCCAAGTGCTTGCGCGTGGAGGCCAAGTGCCCGGCTCCGTTTGATGAATTTGGCCTACTGTGCAAGAGCTGCGGGCTGTGCAGTATTCAGGATCTCGAGTACGAGGCGGAGAAGCTCGGCTACGCGGCGCTCGTGGCGGAGGGTAGCGCGATTGTGATGAGCCTCATTCAAACGGGCAAGATCGACGCGATTGTCGGCGTGGCCTGCATCCCGGTTTTGGAACGCGCCTTTCCCTACATGGAAGCGGCGGCAGTGCCGGGCGTGGCGATTCCTTTGCTGCAGGATGACTGTATCGATACGACCGTCGATGAAGATTGGATTTGGGATTACATTCACCTCACCAGCGATGACAAAACGCGCCGACTGGATCTCTCCACATTGCATGACGAGGTGGACACGTGGTTCGCGCCTGACTCGCTTGAGGCGATCATGGGTGAAGGTGAAGGTGACACGGAAGCGATCGGCCGCGATTGGCTCGCGCGGGCGGGCAAACGCTGGCGGCCGTTCCTGAGTGTGGCGGCGTTTCAGGCGCTGCGGTCTGATGCAGATAAACCGGCCCCCGAGGATCTCAAGAAAATTGCTGTGGCCGTCGAATGTTTTCACAAAGCATCCTTAATTCACGACGACATTGAGGATGAAGACGCCGAACGGTACGGCGAAAAAACGCTGCACGAGGAACACGGGCTCGCCGTCGCGCTGAATGTCGGTGATCTGCTCATCGGCGAAGGCTACCGGCTCATCGGCGAGACGACTGTTTCCGCCGAGCAAAAGGCCGCCATGCTCAGCGTGGCAGCCGAAGGCCAACGTCATCTCTGTCGTGGCCAAGGCGCGGAGCTGGTTTGGCAGCGAAATCCCGAACCGCTGAAGTCCACGCAAGTACTTGATATTTTCCGGCAAAAAACCGCTCCCGCCTTCGAGGTGGCCCTACGATTAGGCTCCATTTACGCCGATCTCGAGAAGTACGCCGAGGCCTCCGAGGTGATCGGTCAGTACAGCGAAAACCTCGGCATCGCCTATCAGATTCGCGATGACCTTACCGACCTCGGCGAAGACGGTGAGACCAACGACCTCGCCGGTTTGCGCCCCACGCTGTTACTGGCCGTTGCGCACGAGAAGGCCAAGGCCGAGCAAAAGGAGCAGCTCGCTCAGGTATGGTGTCGGCAACTGCCCGAGGGCGTGACCTTCGAGCAGATCGAGCAATGGTACCACGATCTCAAGGCCGTGAAACGCGCCGAGGATTTGCAGCTCACCTACAAGGAGCTCGCCATCCGCTCGCTCACCGATCTCGAGAACGCCAACCTCAAGGGACTACTCCGCCGCGTGATCGGCAAGATTTTCAACGACACCGAGATCAAAGGCTGGTGCAGCGAAGTCCAGCAGGTCAGCGAGCTGGAAAAAGTGCGTCAACGTCAGTCCAGCCCTGCCGAAGTAGCGCAGGACTGATGAGCCTGCGGCTCGAAATGCTGCAGGTCGCGCGCGTGGCGCCCAAGGTGCTCGGCGACGCCGCCGAACTCGTCCGTAACTTTCTCGCGTCCCAACAAAATCCGGATGGCGGTTTTCGTGATCGCGATGGCGAAAGCGATCTCTACTACACCGTGTTCGGCCTAGACGCCTTGGCGGTGTTTCAGGCCGAGCCGAACATGGACGCTGTCGAACAATTCCTCCTCACCCACGGCGAAGGCGACGGCCTTGATCTGGTGCACCTCAGTTGCCTAGCCCGCTGCTGGGGCACTGTCGACCGCGACCGCATGCCCAAGGGCCTGCGCAAAGCGTTGCTGCAGCGGCTGGAAAACTTCCGCAAACCCTGCGGCGGCTGGGACAACAATCCCAACCGTGAACACGGAACCGCCTACGGCTCCTTCCTTGCATTGGGGGCCTATCAGGATCTGGGTAAACTCCCGCCCAAACCTCTGCGCATTCTGCAAAGTCTCAAGCACCTCGAAACGCCCGATCACGCCTGGAACAATCACCCCAACCTCCCGATCGGATCCACCAACCCCACCGCCGGTGCCGTGGTGCTACTAAACAACCTGCACCTCCCCATCAACGCCGAGGTCGGCCAATGGCTCCGTGCACAGTTACATCCGCAGGGCGGCTTCGTTGCCGTCCCCGGAGCACCCATGCCCGACCTGTTGACCACGGCCACCGCCCTGCACGCCCTTGCCGCCTTGGAAGTGCGCCTGACCGAGGAACAAACCGAGCGCTGCCTCGACTTCATCGACACCCTCTGGAACGCCACCGGCGGTTTCCACGGCAATTGGACCGACGATTATCTCGACTGCGAATATACCTTCTACGGTCTACTTGCCCTAGGGCACTTGAGCCTAAACGGTTAACGAGAGAGGCGCGGCTCAGCCAGAGCCACCTTGGCCAACATCGCGGACATCAGCGTGATGCCGCAACCGATCACGGTGTACCACGGCCAGTGGATGGCTTCTTTGAGGCCGTATTTGATGGCCAGCATCGCGGCGAGCGAAGTGAGCATTCCGATGATGATCGGGCGGCCGTCGGATTTATTGAGGACCAGCACCAGTAACACGCCACCGAGTAAGCCGCCGCTGGTGAGGCCGGCTAGGGCGAAGGCGGTGTTCATCACGGACTCCACTTCGCGGCTGGCGTAGGCGACGGCTACCAAAACAATGCCCCAGAATATCGTCGCTTTACGACTGAGCTTCAGCTTGGCGTCATCGTCCTTGGCAGATTTGCCGAAGCCGAGGTCCATCACGCTCACGGACGCCAGTGCGCTGAGCGCGGAACTTACCGAGGACATGGCCGCAGCGAAGATGCCGACGAGCAACAGGCCTTTCACGCCCACGGGCGCCTCGGTGAGCATGAAGATGGGGAAGGCGTAGTCGGTTTGTTTTTTGCCAAAGGCGTTTTCAGGAATCTCGATGTCCATCGGCGTGTGTTGGTACAGCGACCAGAGCATTACGCCGACGAACAGGAAGAGCAGCATCATCGGCAAGATCGTCACCGCGCTAAAGACCAGCGCCTTACGGCCATCGGCAATGGAGCTGCAGGCGAGCACGCGTTGGGCGACGAGTTGATCAATGCCGTGCGTGAACAACACGAAGATTGTCGCGCCAAAAATGCCCATCCAAATATTGAACGAACCGCCCAGCGCAAACTCTGTATTCAACCACGCCAGCTTGCCCCCTTCGCGTGCAGTATCGATCGCCGCCATCCAGCCGCCATCGATGAGAGTGGGGATGTAAAATAATGCGAACAACCCGCCAACCACGAATAGTACAAACTGGACGGCATCGGTCCACACCACGGCCTTGAGCCCTCCGATGGCGGTGTAGACCAATGACAAGCCGACAAAGAGGAGGATCGCCGAGGTCACATCCCAGCCGAGCATCAGTTGCAACGGGATACACGTGACGAAGACTCGCACGCCGGCAGCCAAGGTGCCGGCGATAAGGAAAAGGCAAGCGGCGGTCTTGTGTGCACCGTGGCCGAAGGCATTGCCGATGAGCGCAAACGGCGAATAGATTTCATTTTTGAAGTAGTACGGCACCATCACCACGGCGAGAATCAGCCGGCCAATCGCGTAGCCGAAGACGATTTGGATGAAGCCAAGATTGCCGCCCTCGGCAAAGAGCATCGCCGGTACGCCGATAAAGGTAAGCGCGCTAGTCTCGGTGGCCACGATAGAGAGGGCCACGCCCCACCACGGTAGATCGCGGCCGCCGAGAAAGTAGTCACGCGTGGATTTCTGCCCGCGCCCGAGCCAGACCCCCAACGCAATGATGCCTACCAGATAGCCCGTGATCACCACCCAATCGAGCGGGGCAAGGGCGTGGGCGACGGCGAACATTGGCGTATTTTCCTCTGAAAAACCGGCCTCGCAACCAAATCCCATTCACAGGATTGGGGTTGACCCTTGCCTCCGAGGAGCTATGCTCACTTCCCCCGTTTGATCAACTCAAACCAAAGGTTTTTTATGAGCACGAAAAAGCAATCCCCGTCCGGCGATAACCGTCGGCAATTTCTGAAAAAATCCGGCACGGCAGCTGCCGCCGTCGCTGCCCTCAAGGTGCCCGTGTACGGCGCCGGTCAAGCTCCCTCAGCCAATGTGAAGGGCGCTAATGAAAAAATCGTGGTCGGCTACGTCGGCGTGGGCGGTCGAGGTTTCGGCGCGCACGTGCGGCAAATGCGCCAGAACGCCGAGGCCAACAACATCGCGCAGGCGGCCGTGTGTGACGTGTCCAGCCACCGCGCGAACAATGCCAAGAATTTCGTTTCCAAAAATTCCGACGACAAGGTCGAGGCCTACACCGATTACCGCAAGGTGATTGAGCGTAAGGACATCGACGCGGTGGTGTGCGCCACGGTCGACCACTGGCACACCCGCATTTGCGTGGAAGCCATGGAGAGCGGCAAAGATATCTACGTCGAGAAGCCGATGACCCGCTACCTCGGTGAAGCGTTTGATTTTTACGACGCCGTGAAGCGCACCAAGCGCAAGGTGCAGGTCGGCTCCCAGATCACCAGCTGCGGCAACTTCGCCAAGGCCGCTGAACTAATCGCGCAAGGCAAGATGGGCCCGCTCGTGCTCGCGCAGGGTTCCTATATGCGCAACAACCCGAAAGGCGAATGGAACTACCGTTTGCAAGATTGGGCCACCAAAGGCGACATCCAGTGGACCACTCAGGGTGGGAAAATCGGCTGGTTGCGTGAAGACATGAAGCAGATCGGTTTCAGCCCCGATCATTACTTCCGTTGGCGCAAATATCTCCCCTACTGCGCGGGCCTGTTGGGCGACCTCGTGCCGCACCGCCTGTTCCCGCTGATGCGCGCCACCGGCAATGCCGAGTTCCCGAGCCGCGTCGTGTGCCTCGGCACCCGCAAGATCACCCCGGACCGCGATGTGAGCGACAACACCCAGGTGCTCGCCGAGTTCCCGAGCGGCATGACGTTGATCGTCACCAGCTCTTCAGTGAACGAGCAAGGCCTCAACGAAACCATCCGCGGCCAATACGGCACCATGTACCTCAGCACCAACGGCAGCAGCCTCGAGTACAAGCCCGAGCGCCCGTTCGCCGAGGAATTTGACCCGGAGAGCTACACCAACCTTGAGCCTAGCGGCAACACCACCCCGCAGCACCACAAGAACTGGCTGGACTGCATCCGCAGCGGCGAAGAGCCTGTGGCCGGCATCGACCTCGCGATGAAGGTACAGGCGGTGATCTCCCTCGCCGAGGTGGCCGACCGCCGCGGCACGATGGCTCACTTCGATCCGAAAACTCGCAAGATCACCGACGGTTCCGGCCGCGAGATCAAGGCCTACGATTACGAAGAGGAAGCCAAGCTCGACAACGGCCCGTACGGTCCGATCAAGGAAATCGGCGGCTAAGCCAACCCTTTCACGGGCTCCACGGGCAACCGTGGAGCCTTTTTTTATCCCATGCCCGAAACCGTCACAGTCGCCGCCGAAGCCATGGCGACCCGGTTTGAGGTGGCCCTGCACGGCGCACCTGAGGCCATCCTACGCGCGGCAGCCGAGGAAGCCTTGGCGGAAATTACCCGGCTAGAAGGTATGCTCAGCCTCTATCAACCCACCAGCGAGATCGCCCACATCAACACCCGCGGTGACCGGGAGCCTGTGCGCGTTTCCCCGGAAGTCTTTTCGTTGCTCGAACATTGCGCCGCGTTGGGCGAACAAACCGAGGGCTGCTTCGACATCACCCTCGCGCCATTGATGCGCTGCTGGCGATTCATGAACGACTCCGGTGCCGCGCCTTCCGACGCAGCCCTTGCCGAAGCCCGAGCCCTTTGCGGCTGGCCGCAACTCCGGCTCGACCCGGAACACACGACAGTGCAACTCGCCACCAATGGGGCCATGCTGGATCTCGGCTCGGTGGGGAAAGGCTACGCCTTGGAGCAAGCGGCGACGTTGTTGCAGGAAAACGAATTTGAAAACTTTCTCATCCACGGCGGCACCAGCACTGTGTGCGCGCGTGGCGTGCAGGCCGATGGCGAGTCTTGGCGGATTGCCGTGGAGCATCCTGATGCAGACCAGCCGCCCTTGAGCATCGTAGATCTGCAAAACGAATCCCTTTCTGTCTCCGGAATTGGCGGTAAATCCTTTATCGACGATGCCGGCGTGGAGCAAGGACACGTCATCGATCCTCGCACCGGCCGGCCGACCCAAGCCGCGCGTGTGGCGGCGGTCGTATGCTCAAGCGCCACCGTCAGCGACGCCTGGGCCACCGCCCTGTTGGTGGTCCCGAATTTGGATTTGCCCGCCGGAATCCGGCGCGCCTAGTGCAGGGAGGGGCGAGTTCCACCTCGTTCCTAAAATGGATCCTGCCGGTAGGGATCGAAGTTGCTGAGCTTCCATTCGTCGACGAGGTCGCCGGGGAGTTCGTTGAGGAAGCGGGAAGGTTGCTGAATCATGTCGTCGCTGCTGCCGCCGGCAACGGTGCGGATCATTGGATAGGAAAGATACAGCTCATCCTGCGCGCGAGTGATAGCCACATAAAACAGCCGACGCTCCTCTTCCTCGCCATCAAGCGAATCCAGCGAACGATTGCTGGGAAACATGCCATCGCACAGCATCACCACAAACACCACTTTGAATTCCAGGCCCTTGGCTTGGTGAATCGTCGAGAGCCGGATCTTTTCGTCGTCCTCCTCAGCGCGATCCTGTTCCGCCTCGACGTTGGTGAGCAGCGTGAGCTCGGCGAGAAAGGTCTCGAGCGTTTCGTATTGGCGAGCAAACACGCCGAGCTGTTCGATGTCGTCCAGCCGTTGCGGCGCCTTGTCGTAATTGGCCTCCACATAGGCGTCGTAGCCCGCCTCGACAATCAGCTCGATCATTTTACCGGCATCACCAGCCACGGGTTCGGTTTCCAGTTGGGACACAGTGGCGGAAAATTGGGCCCAAGGCACTTTGGCTTTTTTGGGCACGGCAGCACAGCGCTGGAGCGTTTTAGCCATAGGCGTGGTGTCGGCGTGCGCGGCAAGGAATTGACTCCACAACTTCATCGCGGTCTTGCCGCCCACGCCGGGCAACATCAGTGCCAGCCGCTTGAAGGCCTGTTCGTCGCGCGGATTGGCCAGCCATTTCAAATAAGAGGTGACGTCCTTGATATGCGCCTGCTCAAAGAACCGGATGCCGCTGGTTATCGAAAACGGGATGTTACGTCGCGTGAGTTCGAGCTGCATTTCCAGCGCGTGAAAGTGCGAGCGATATAACACGGCCATGTCGTTCAACTCAATGCCCTCCTCGCGCAGCTCTAGGGCGCGCTGAGCCACAAAGGCCGCCTGTTCATCGGCCGCACTGCACACGGCCACCACCGGTTTTTCGCCCGGCCCACGCGAAGCCGCTAGCTCCTTGGCAAACTGCCGTGTATTCGCCGCGATCGCGGCATTGGCCAGCTGCAGAATCTCTGGGGTGCTGCGGTAATTGGTCTCGATCTTGTATACCTGTGCCTTGGGATAGCGCTTGGGAAACTCGATGATGTTCTCGTAATTGGCTCCGCGCCATGAGTAGATACTCTGTGAATCGTCTCCCACCACCATCACGTTCTTGTAGCGCTCGCCCAACAGATCAATCAATTCGGCCTGCAGTTGGTTGGTGTCCTGATACTCGTCTACGAGTACGAACTGAAACCGTTTCTGGTACAGCTCGCGCACGTCCTCATGTTCCTTCAACAGCTTCAGCCAAAGGACCAGCAAGTCATCGAAATCCATCAGGCCCTGCGCCTGTTTGCGGGCGGTGTAGCGGGTCAGCACATCCTCGATCTGCACGGCCAACGGCTCAAACCACGGGTAGCGCTCCTCGATCACCTCGCGCACGGATTGCTGTTTGTTGAGCGCCAGCGATCCGATGTCGCCCACCACATCCGGCTTGGGGAAACGCGTGGCTTTAACGTCGATCTCCGCCTCGGCAATGCAGGCATTCACCAACCCCTTGGCATCTTCGCGATCCTGAATGGTAAACGACCGGTTGAATCCCAGCGTCTCCGCATGCCGCCGCAGCACGCGATGGCCGATGGAATGAAACGTGCCGCCCCACAACTCACTCATGTCCTGCCCTATCAGGTCCGTCACGCGGCCCATCATTTCCTTGGCGGCTTTGTTGGTGAAGGTGAGCAGCAAAATGCGATCGGCTGGCACGCCCTGTTCCAGCAGGTATGCCACGCGGTAGGTGAGCGTGCGCGTTTTGCCAGAGCCGGCTCCGGCGATCACCAGAGCCGGGCCGGGCAAGGCGGTCACCGCCGCGCGTTGCGCGTCGTTCAGCTCCGCCTCATAATCGATCTGGAGCACGATCGATTCGCGGTAAGGTTGTAGGACATACTCCCGGGCCACGCCGCAGGCTAAAGGCTGTGCGATGCGGTATGAAGGCTAAATCGTTGATAAGTTATCGTAGCCAAGCTGGGTCACCAGCGTAGCCTCACCGCCGGAGGGACCGGTGCGCCAACAAGGAGGCTACAAACCGAAATCACGCTGCACGCGTCTGGTGCGTTTTGCGGATATTGAACTGCGAGACGTAAACGGCTACGCCTTGGAGAATCCCAATTCAACCGATTTCTTCGATTGCCTGTCCTATTTCCGGAAGGAACCAAAGCCTTACACCGGCCGCGCCCAAGGCGTAGATCTCGATGGCCAGGTGCATGCCGAGGGTTTCTTTGTCGAGGGCCGACCCGAAGGCCGATGGACCCGCTGGCACGACAACGGCCGCAAGCGCGAGGAATTCCTCATCACCAACGGCGAATGCGCCTACGCCCGCCACTGGGACGAAAACGGCGTCCCGATTTAGCCCGCATTTGCTCGACGCGAAGACGCGCGTCCGTATTCTTCCCGCCCATGGCACACCACGGGCTGATCAGCGACGATCCCACGTTTAAATCACGCAAACGCACCACCGGCGAAGTTCTCCGGCGCGTGTGGGCCTATCTGCTCCCGTACAAAGGCCTCGCGCTGGCCACCGTGGGCTGCGCCGTGCTCTCGCTCCTCTGCGCCCTCACCTATCCGAAGCTCACCGAGTACATCATCGACGGCATCATCGAGAAGGATGGCGGCACCACCAAGCTCGGCTGGGCCGTCGGCGCCATGGCTTTGGCGTTTTTACTGCGCGACCTGTTCAACAGCCTGCGCATCCGCATCAACAATCACTTTGAGCAAAACGTCATTTACGACATGCGGCGCGATGTATTTGCCAAGCTGCAACGGTTACCGGTGAGTTATTTTGATAAACGCGCCAGCGGCGATTTAATGACCCGCGTGGTGGAAGACATCAATAATGTCGAACGCGTGCTCATCGATGGCACCGAGCAGGGCACTGTGGCCATTCTCTGCATCGGCGGCATCAGCGGCATTCTCTTTTACACTAATCCCACCCTGGCCGCGGTGGCTCTCTCGCCTCTGCCGTTTCTGGCAGCCGGCGCGTTGTGGTACACGCTTACCGCCCATCGCCGATACCGCAAACAGCGCGAGGCTTCCAGCGCCATGAACGCGCTGTTGATGGACGACCTCCAGGGCATCCGACAAATCAAGGCCTACGGTCGGCAGGATCACGAGGACGCGCGCTTTGCCGGCCGTGCCGAGGGTCTGCGGCAGGGAAACCTCGGCATCATGCGCGCCTGGGCCAATTACAATCCGGCCATGAGCTTCTTTGCCGCGCTCGGCACCGTGTTGGTGCTGTGGTTCGGCGGCCAAGCCGTGATGGCCGGCACTATGACCACCGGCGAGCTGGTTGGGTTCCTGTTTTATCTGATGCTCTTTTACGAGCCGATGGCGCGCCTGCATGGCCTTAATCAAATGCTCCAAAGCGCTCGGGCCGGCGGCGAACGCGTGTTCGATATTCTCGACCATGACGCCGAACGCGACGAATCCCGCACGACCGAATTACCCCAGCCCGTACGCGGTGAGGTGATTTACGAGGATGTTTTTTTTGCGTACGAATCCGACCGCCCCGTGCTCAAGGACATTTCCCTGCATGCCACGCCGGGCCAAATGATCGCGCTCGTCGGCCCCACGGGCGCAGGCAAAAGCACGCTGGTGAGCCTGTTGCCTGCCTTTTACGAATACACGGGCGGCAAGGTTACCATCGATGGCCAACCCGTGGCGGAAACATCCCTGACTTCCCTGCGCCATCACATCGCCGTCGTCAGCCAGGAACCCTTCCTCTTCAATGGCACCATTCGCGAAAATATCCAGTACGGCAAACTCGATGCCGATGACGCGGCCATTGAAGCGGCCGCGCGCGCCGCGAATTGTCATGAGTTCATTTGCGCGCTGGACGAGGGCTACGAATCACGCGTGGGCGAACGCGGCGTGAAGCTCAGTGTGGGCGAGAAACAACGGGTCAGCATCGCGCGCGCGCTGCTGGCCGATGCGCCGATTCTGATCCTCGATGAAGCTACCGCCAGTGTCGACACCGCCACCGAGCGCCTGATTCAGGAAGCTCTCGAGCGCCTGATGCAGGGTCGCACCAGTTTCGTGATCGCCCACCGCCTCAGCACCATTCGTAAGGCCGCCCAAATTCTCGTGCTTCAACATGGCGCCATCGTCGAACGCGGCACACACGATACCCTCCTCGCGCAGGACGGCCTCTACGCCAAACTCGCCCGCATCCAAAACACCACCTTCATCGAGGAGGGATTCGAGAAGATTTCAATCACCCCTGAGGAGCAGGACACACAGAAAGATTAATTTGTTTTCCTCTGTGTTCCCTGTGTCTCTGTGGTGAAAAAGAAAATCACCCTGCCACCAACTTACTCAGCTCGGGATAATTCGTTTTTCCCGAGCCTAACACTGGAATCTCATCCAGCACTTTAATCTCGCGCGGCACGGCGAGATTAGGCAGGCCGGCCTTGGCAATGGCCTCGCGGATTTCATCGGCGGATAGCTCGGCCTTGTTGGTAGCCGCGATCAGTTGCTCGCCCTTGTCGGCATCCGGCCGGGCGACCACCGCCACCGCGCAATCTTCGCCATGTTGCGGGAACGCCCCGGCCAACGCCGCCTCCACAGCCGTCAAACTCACCATCTCACCGCTGATCTTGGCAAACCGCTTGGCGCGGCCTTTAATGAAAATATAACGGTCCTCATCCACCGTCA
>Ga0208127_1000524_pt1 | contig 19657 bp, 11 predicted proteins | sample ETNtaG_6_FD_185751 | JGI IMG/M metagenome (GOLD analysis project Ga0208127, IMG submission 185751) | Marine microbial and viral communities from oxygen minimum zone, Eastern Pacific Ocean - ETNP201306SV45 (SPAdes) (version 2) | ecosystem: Environmental > Aquatic > Marine > Oceanic ... | reverse complement strand
AGGACAATCGACATTCGGTATAGCCATCGAGTTTGAGGAACCTCCCGAAATTGAACTTGGTAATCTACGACTTCAACTGTTTACAGATGATCCGTATTCTTGGGTGAATGCTAAAAATTCGGGAACTGCGAAGAATTACCATACTGGCGTGGCGTTCTACTTTGCTAACTGGGATCAAAATGCGACTACCCCAGTGACGCCGAACCTTTCAATAGAATTAGGAGGTCTTGGTTTCCGTCTCTATAGAGGAGATGGTAAACCGTTGCTTGAAAAATTCTTGTTGCTGAATCAACTTGAAATGGCATTCTGTGTTGATGTCGATATACATCCAACAAGTTCAATTGAATTTGGTGGACTATTGGTTTTGGATGATTTTGGCATTGAATTAGGTGGAGGCGATTCTGATGGTGGCAATGGAATGGCTAAGGGATTGCTATCGGGTGGTGAAGATGGTAAGGATGCTGTCAAACCTATTTTTGATATTGCAGTTTCCAAATACAATGGCGATGATATGGATGTCTCAATACGTGGGGGCACTGAGTTCTGGTTCCCTATCAACAAGCAGTTTGGACCTGTTAACGTATCAGAAGTTGGCGTGAGGTATGAAGAAGATCCGAGTTTCACATATCCTCACCGTCTCTCGATTCTCTTAGATGCGAATGCTGAAATCTCTGGATTCTATGCTGCCTGCGATGATCTTGGAGTGAACATACCAATTCTCAAGCCATTTGCTTTCGATGATTGGGGCTTCGAATTAAAGGGGCTTGCAATAAAAATGGACAAAGGGAAGCTCAAGATTGCTGGAGCATTAGCAAAACAAGAGGATTTTGCATATTTCCAAGATCCAATGAACAACGTAGAGAATGCGACCAGAACTTTCCCAAGTGGTGCCAAAGCCTGGGTTGATGGTGTAGAAGTTGATGCTGACTGGGCTATTCCTTATGTCGAATATCAGGGTCTATGTAGCATCATTACACCTGCCTTTGGTATCTCGGCTATAGGAGCGTTTGCACGTGTTCCTAAGGGTGATGGAACGGGCTTTGTATCGTGTTTCATTATTGCAGCATTGGATATGCCTCTGGGTGGGCCTCCGTTCTTCTTCATCAATGGATTAGTCGGCGGATTGGGTCTAAACCGAGATCTCACTTTACCGAGTATTGATGAAGTAGAGAATCACTTACTCATACAATCACTCGGCGGTTTCTCCGATCCGATGGATGCGTTGGCAAGCATTAAGCCACAATTCCCAGTCAAGTACGGTTCATTCTGGTTTGCACTTGGTTTGAAGTTTAAGACCGTCGAAATAATGGAAACTCGAGCAGTACTCTTTGCTCGATTTGGGGATGACTTCACCATTGGATTACTCGGTTTATCGACAATGGATCTTCCAAAACCATCCATCCGCATTGCGCACATTGAACTTGCAATCCTTGCATACTATGACAGTGGAGAAAACGTTCTATGGGTACAAGCCCAACTTACTGATGATTCGTATCTCTTTGATGAGACATGTCGACTAACTGGTGGTTTCGCTCTCGTCACCTGGTTCAATACTGGAGAATTTGTCATCAGTTTAGGAGGATACCATCCGAATTTCAATGTCCCAGATTACTATCCAGTTGTTCCACGATTAGGATTCAATTGGAAACCAACTTCAACATTAACTGTGAAAGGAGGCGTGTATTTCACGCTCTGTAGCCGTGCTGTTATGCTCGGAGGGCGATTGGATGCATCATTCAAGAAAGGAAAAATCAAGGCTTCTTTCGTAGCAGGAATGGATGCTCTTGTTCAATTTGATCCATTCCATTATGAATTTGATATCTACATTAACCTCAGTGTCCGTGTTGGACGATTAAAGGCCGGAATTGGAGCAGATTTGCACATTGAAGGGCCGAGAATGCATGGTGTCGCACAATTGGAAGTTCTCTTTGTAAAATTCAAGGTGAAGTTTGGTAACAGCGATAGTCCACCGTCACAGTTGACCGTACGAGAATTCCTTCACAAGCATATCCGGCAATTATCCTCTGGTTCGAGCATGGCAGTATCGTCATGGCTCAATTCAGAAGAAGCACATGCAACAACGGTAGTTGAGGGCATTATTCGTTCGAAGGAACAAGATGAGTCCAATATGGGATCAGCGATGAATCCCTACTTGGTTGGCCCAGAGTTTTCTCTATCCTTGCTAAGTAAATTCCCGAGCATGGAATCCAACTTTTTGAAATCAAGATACACGCAAGGAAGAGATCCAAGTGGCGCACTAAAAACCGCTAGCAATGTTGTATTATTCCCTGTAAGTAAGAAGGCAATCGCTCCGAAGACAACGATCCGGTTGTTTGACTTGAATACAAATTCAGAACTAGAAGATCCTATGGATGGAATGGATTTCATACCAACCCTCGGTGGGTTTGCAGCATCAACCTGGTCTTCAGAAGGGAAAACTTCCTCAGTTGGCTCGAAATTCTTCATTAATGGAGGATTGATGAACGTACGTACAACCTTTGAAGATGGTGGGCAATGCATCGCTTTCGAAGGAAATATCGAGCCATGTGAAATGAATATGCATCTTCCGCTTCAAGAGGATGAAACCCCTCTAGTTTCAATGATTGATGACTTGAATACTGTAACTCTAGACCTTTCGAAATCACCTATGGACCTTATCGAATCAATCTTAACAGATGAAAAAGTAAGCAACAATGCCCGTAATTTCAAACTGGAAGTTGAGAAGCAGGGCAGTTTCAGGAGGGATATATTGTGAGCAACAAACCAATCACCCTCAATCGTATTCGAAGGATGCGTGCTGAACCGAGAACCGTCTCCCTCGCAGGAGTAAGAGATCAATCTGAAAAGATTGTACGAATCGATATTATCGATGATAAAATCGACGAAGTCATTGAATTTACAGATCCGAAAGTTGTTAATTCTGTACAAATGCGTGGAGAATCAATCGTCGATAAGAAACCAGTTGGGCATACGACTGTATTGAAGATTAAGGATGCTCAAGAAGCCGTTCGTGTAATACCTCCTTCGGTTCGCTCAACAAAAGAACTGCAATCACTACGAGGTGGAGTTCGAGAAAAGGATTCTCGTCGAAGCAAAACTGTCAATACAAATCCAACAGCAATCCGAGAAGCTTCGTATCTAAATCAAATGTCTCAAAAAATTAATTCCGATGGATTGAGAGTTTATTCTGGTCAAACCATCGTTGTGAAATTACATCAACATGATGAACGACAATTGAATCTTCAGTATCATGGAGATCAAGGATTGCGTATCGCAACATGGGATGATGCAGGCATGCCTTTGCTGGATGTTGATGTTCTTCCTTCGGAGAAAACAGTCCTCAATTTGCCTTTGAAATCAGAGTATCTTTCCCTCTTCGGATATGGAGGCGACAAAAATCTGTTTGACGGATGTATTCAGGGCGCTGGAGCAATCTCTCTGAATTACTCTACCGACGACACGGCTGGCGTTGGATTCCATCCACGTTCACGTCTTGTATCAAGTCCAATCGGTTATCTTTGTCGTGGAGGGCTTGTAAATTTGAGCACAATTCGACAAGGTGAGAAGCCATGGATTAACGCTGTCGAGGCATTGAAACATACAAAGCAATCCATTTTGAAAACCTCTTCCAAAATCACGACCTTTGCCATCGTGCATTCACATGATGATCTTCCTTCATTGGAATGCAAAGGGGTCTCTCTACTCTCAGATGCATATTTGATTCGTGGTAATGCACTCTCAATTTCAATATGGGCGGTTGAATCGAGGGATGAGCTCGATACCTGTTCCATTACTGCGTCGTTCTCGAATCCAGGAACACTCCATTCAATGGTTGGATTAGTCGGGCATCATGAAGAATGGATAGAGTTCTTCAAATCGAGAGATTGGACCACAATCATTGAAGAGGGCTCAATAACCGGCAAAGGAGAATCAGTCGTCCAGATCTTTAGTGGAGAAGTCGGACCCAAGGCAGCCCCCGCTCCGCCTAAATTGAAAGAAATGAAAGTTAAACCAAAGACAGAACAAATAGTAGGTCCGAGCTTTGACCTAGGTTCTCTTACATTGGGTGAGAGTTGGTCAAAGGACATTTCCAACCTTGCAAAAGACGCAGAAGGGGATGCTATGACGTTCGCAAAGGTTAGCGGTCCGAAAGGAGTCAAGGTGAGTCCGGAAGGATTGATGACGTTCAAACCAGATGATTCAGATTTAGGATACTTCAAGATACAAGTCCAAGTTTCAGACAAAGGCGGTAATGGTGGAATTGCCACCTTCTTCGGAACAGTCGTTGATAGCAATGCACGTCCATATTGGGTAGGTGGTGAGTGAATGAGTAACGCCAATCCTCCACCACCGCCTCCAGTAGGCGAGTACCGCCTTTTCGATCGGGTTCTTGGCCCACTGCCAGCGGGTAATTACAAAATAGAAATCGAACAAGGTTTTGATTCTGAACAAGGTTCAGTATCCAAATTCTTCGATGTTACAGGACCAAGATGGGGTCTGGAAGCAACCGAAGTACACGCTGTATTCCCTCCTAGGAATGAACAGAATGCCACAACCGATTCCTATGTGCCATTCATTACATTGCAACGACGTTCGTTACCATGGGAACGATTGCTCTTGCTGAATGGCGAAACACCTCAGGATTTCCGTTCATACAATCAAATGCGACATAATGATGATTGGAATGATCCACGAAAGTATCCATGGGTTGCATTGCTGGTGTTTACTGAAGATGAATTAACAAATGGAAATTCGTTGGGGATTTACAAAGGTGATGAAGGGCTCTGTCTCGTTGATTCTAAGAATTCCATACCTGGTGTATTTTCCCATTGGAGTCAATCGAAAAGAGACAGTTTTGGTATCGATACTTCTATGGATAAAATGCTTGTCGATGCAGTACGTGTTGATACCTCAGTACTTCGCTCTATAGCGCCTCGCTTTGAAGAATTAAAACTTCTCTCACATGCTCGGCAAGTGAATCCACAGGACAAAGAGCAATGCGGTTCCGATGAAGATGGATGGTTCTCAATCGTCATGAGCAATCGGGTCTTGAAACCTGATCAAACCTATCATGCTTGTTTGGTTTCTTTGGAAGGCAGATTATCTGAAAATATTCTTCCGACGAATCCTGCTATTGAAACAAAGATTAGCAAAGCAAAGATAGATCCAAAGCATACTGCAGCGATGTTGATGGCGAATGTTGGGCTTCCATCATTTGGCAAAAAGCAAAGTGGAAAGGCCAGTAAAGAGGTTGAGAAAGAGGTTCGATCGCCTATCAATGTTCAATCATTTACAAATCTAATACTTCTCCATCATTGGACATTCAACAGCTCTCAAACCAATGGAGATTTCCAAGCACGTATGGAAAGTCTCAATGTTCGAGTTGAATCATCAAGTCGTAATGGCATCGATTCGGGAGATATTATCCCTCTCAGCGATGTAGATTCGCAGCGAGATACCATCGAACCAATGCTCCTTGGTACAGATTCAGTTCCTGGAATGACTGCGAATAGTTACCTCTCTACCGAGATGCATGGTTCTGATGGTCTATCTGAAGATGTCTTGTACCGAGGTCCATTGGTTGCTTTCTCAGAACAACGAGATGTGAAAGAGCATCCGTATGCTAATTCTGATGCTGCTATGGCGATTATCAGTGAATTAGCCATCTGGGATATTTCCCATGCATCAGCATTCGAACTTGGAAGATTACTTGCTTTGGGCGATGGGAAATTCATGAAGGCAATGAAATCTTGGATCGCCAATGATATCCGACAAGAACAGCGCGAAGAAGTTGAGAACAAAATCGAGGAAAAAGGGTTCTCATTGTCTTTCCTTAATCAAGGCCTCAAGAGTATAAAGGAAGAGTCTTCGATTCGAATGGTTCGAGAGTCTCGACTTAAATTGAGCCTCCCTATTCCTGAGATATCAAAAGAGGATTTGGCTGTTAATCTCGGAGAGACCTATCAATACACAGTAGTAGAAACAGGGGGTGGTAAGGATGGCCAAAACTGAAGAGGCTCCCGTGGCAGCTTCGAAGATGGAGATAGTAGATGTTTCCACAACGGACGCCTTCAAGTGGCGACGTGAGATTTTAACACTCGAGAAATACTTCGCAGGAAATGAATCCAAATCACAGACTATGCGGTGGTTGACGAGGCTACGATTACTCGAACCAATCCCATTCCAATATCTGGTTCCAAGTGAAGATATGCTGCCCTCTGAGACAATTCGATATTTCCATATCGATCGTAATTGGGTTGATGCCCTCATTGACGGTGCATTGAGTGTAACGTTGACATCGACACGAGAACGACAATGGTTGCTTAAGGAAATGGATGATGGTAAAACAAGATACTCTTCGATGATGGAAGATCTTGATGTTGCTGAAAATCTTGCAGACGAGTACAGGAATTATGTTGCAAGCCAGTCAAATTCTGCAACTTCTAGCAAGCAAGCTGGAAGTAAATTGACTGGATTTTTGTTCCGAAGTTCAGTCGTACGTGATTACCCTGGCTTGGAAGTAACAGGCTACAATTCAGCAAATAGTGCCCAGCCATGGGAATCGAAGAACCAAGTTAGCATTCATCGCTTTGCAAGATTATCAGAATCCATCATTATGGTGATCTTTAACGGATGTCCTACGCACATACGCTTCCAAGAACCTGCTGAAGGGATTCGTATAGGAGTCGATGGAGACGCAAGTCAATATGAATTGAAATTAAAAAATCCAGATGGAACATTACTTCAAAGTCAAATGAAGATCAATGTTTCGAAACGAAGTTATGGAGATAAATCTGTACTAAACATCTTAGGCATGTATAATTCCTTATCCAATAAAATGGATTCAGGGGATTTATCTGCTTCATTCGATAAACAGGAAAGTGCACTGCTGGCAACGCAAATGTTGCAATATCCATACCAGCAAGACTTCGTTCCATATTCTCAGATGCAATATGGTTCAACGCCACATCCACACAAAGATGCGATTAATTGGGGAGGTGATGATTGATGGCAAAGAAAGGCAAACAGGCTGATAAAAAGGTTTCAAAGAAATCAAACGCTGAAAAGTCTGTAGCAAAAAAGAACGATACCAAGAAATCCTCAAAGAAGAAGGTGATTGCTCCTACGCAAGAAGCAGCACCCGGAGTCAAAGGCAATCAAATTTCAGGGCTATCACCTACTTCAGAAGAATTCTTCAATCAGACCTTCGATTCAAACCTTCATCGTGGAAGTCGAATCATTGTTCCGGTTGATTTACAGATTTACGTCAACGAAGATCCTAATCCACAAAGTGTCTACGATTTGACTCAGATATTTGATGATGAAGAACGGAATCGTACTCGTGAAAATATGAAACAACTTGAGCAAGGTATTCACTTGCATTGGGCTATGCCTGATGCATTGATGACAGGCGAAGAAGTGCATAGCCCCGATGATGAATTGGCAGAGGAAATACCCTTGAGCGAGATGTTTGATTTCCCTTCTTTACCGGATCGTTGGTTGATTTTACGACATTGGAACCTAGCAAATGGGATGCCTTCTGTCAAAGCATGGGTTGTTGAATCAGAAAAGCAAACCGTAACACTACTCACCTCATGGAGGAAATCTGAATCGACCGTTTCTCTCAATGCATTGGACGATGGAATCGCTGGAAATGGAGATGATATGGGTTGGACTGCAACGTATCATGCTTCAAAGGGTCGATTTACTTTCCATGAAAATCCTGGAACAAATGTCTCTGGGCCGTTGAGTTATTCTGTAACGGGTTGGTTTAATGATCCAAATTCCGATCCGCTCATGTGTCCGGTTGAAACTACACGTGGTGAATGGAGCGATATGATGGAGGCTCTCGGATGGTTCTATCCTCAGAGTGAAATCGTTGAGGCAGTTAATTCAAAAAATCAGATGCAGATTATTGGCAAAGAGGTTACTGGACTGAAAGATACTCCAGCCTATAGGGGGTGAGATGATGGGGAAAGCGAATCATAATTCTAAAGCGAACTCTCTCGAACCAAAGGCTGGTAATTCCATTGGAAAGAGTGGTGCTGCCGAATCTAAGTCGAGTCACTCAACGCCTGTATTAGGACATCAAGCCGGACAATCAGCGGGACAAGGTAATGCTCCGATCAAAGATGTAGGGAAGTATGATTTGGTTATTCCCAACCCTGATCTCGACCCAATTGGCGTCCATTGGCCAAGACAAAGTCTCTTTGTTGGTTCGAACCACGCAGTCCAATGGAATGGCGGAGGTGGTGGTTTTGCAGCAAACTCCGATAGTGTATCTGAAGCAGATTTGGACGTGGCATTAGGTAGGAATCCAATCGAAAGCTTTGCAACAGTATTAGCTGGAGAAATCCCCAATTTGACAGGGAATGAACGAAGTCAAATGGAGAGTTTACTCACTGCCTTTGGACTAGGGGTTTATTCGGAAACGACCCAGCCAAATGGTGATGTAGCCCTTGAAACAGCAGTGCATAGAGAAAGTTTTGATTCGATTCAAGGCGGGATCATTGAAGATTACAGGAAAGATTCGAATGACATTGATGCCCCGCCTTCTCTCGAATCCAATCAAACGGAGGTTAAGAAGGACAAGGAAGGCCTCAAGGAACAAACCTTTGCAGCACCAAATTTCTATCAGTCAAGTGATATTTCTGTCATGATAACAAACACACACAGGTCGACACGACATGGTGAAGACGGAATTCATGATGAGGACGGTATGCTACAGTGCCGAATGAGTGATGTTGCATTCAATATCCTACCCACTGAATCTTCAACCAAACCTGTGTTCCCAAAGCATGGTGCAATCCCAGTCGAATGTGAAAAGTTAGCCCATGAATTATCATACCATGCGAGTATTTTGAACAATACTCAAACAAGACAAGAATTTGTGGATATTGAGCGCTTAGTATCTGGAGAAAATCTTGACCAGAAACAATCTCTAAGCAAAGATCATTTCTACACGATTTTTATGAATCATATACGCTCTCCTGTAGCGATTAATGTATGGAAGCAAGCTTGGGTTCCATTGTTTGCTGAATGCTCATTCGAACTGGCTGAACTTTCAAAAGATGATTTCGAATTCATGGATTTGGATTATGAAATTAAGCCAGATATTTGGTCCTCAATCAGAAACGGAGAAAAACAAATATCGTGGCATTCAATTGATCAAGTTTTACCTCTTTTCGCAAAAGCAGGTTCCGTATTATCTAAACAAGTAGATTCTTACTCAATGAATGCATCGAATGATGCCCCTTCCGGAATGGAAGAATTAGCAATTCAATTGCAAGGCTATGATGTCCTTTCCACAGTGCTTGATGTGAATGATGCCATTCGTTCTTCTGGATTTAATGAACTCATTCATTGTGGCTTGCTTCGATTAAACCGAATGATCATCATAGATGCTTTTGGAAATACCATTCAATTCGATAGTCAGAACAAGACTCCTCAAGTAGCAATGAGTTTGGAATCATCGGATGATTCAGAATTTGCAATATTGAGACCCAGATCAATTGAACCAATGCGAGTATTGCTGACGCTTGTTGAAGGTGATGGGGAGGGGGAAAATCCAGAACGAGCAGGATATACCATCTCTCCAGTTAGTGGATTTATTCTCCCAGACCATATTGAATGGGCGATGGAGATTTTCGACCATCAAGGAAAGGCTTCTGGTCAGTTAAGGGTCGCAGAGCGTGATATCCGCCTCGGTGGTTTCCAAACAGGGCGCCTTTTGTGGGACCCTGCGCCTGGAGTTGAAACGCAGCTTGGAGCCTCACCAGACATTGGCAATCCACATGCAAATTCAATGCTTCAACAATTGATTGAGATCAGTATTCAAGATGAAGTTAAATTACAACAAGCAAAACGAGAGCATCCCGAAAATCTTGACTTGTGGCCAGAGGGGGTTCTTTCATCGCTTATGCGAGCAATTGACACCACATTGTGGGATACAGACCCGTTGGGTAAATCTCCAGAAGACCTTCCTTCGCTTTACTCTGGAAGACCCCTTGCACTTGTGAGGGCTGAACTTGAAATCGAGCTTAATCCAGAAGACCCAAATTATGATGCGTCAGAAGAAACAATAGAAGTTAAATTGGGTGATATGGAACGTCTTGTCGATGGATTGTTGGGTTACTTTTTGGATAATGATTATTCAAGATTCTATTCAGTACTGACAGATCATGTAGTTCAATTGCCTGAGAACAATCTCCAACATGAATATCTTCGAACAGATTCAACAATCGATTTAAAAATCGCTCAGAAGCGACAATTGACGCTCTTGATGGACCCACAATCGGACGTACATGTTACAACGGGTATGCTTCCTCAAAAGGAAATTGGCCTCATGCGCGAGCATAAACAACAGCAACTTGCTCAAATTGCACCGACATACAGAGCAGGTCCGATGTTGGTCGATCCGAGTACCGTAAGAATGCCAGTTCCGGACCTGATTTTACCAACCGAATGGTCATGGATGACCAAGAAAAATTCAAACCAATGGGATGATGATCCGATTGTTCCAGAAGATGGTAAACCTCACATGCCAAATGGAAGGATAAAAGCATGGAATGGTTGGTTGAAATTAAACAAAAAAAATGAATGAGTGTGATACGATGAAGAAATTAGCGATACCATTGTCTGTTGTGTGTTTAATGATTTTCTCGACGCTAAGTTTCAATTCAATAGGTGTGTTAGAGTTCGACGATGATAAAAATTTGAGTTCCTCCTCCTCGAATTTGGATTTATTGTTGTCTGGAGAGGGAATGATCAGGCTTGTGAACAATGATGTTGTACAATCTCCTGCAAAGTTTACCGTTACTGACTCAGTGATGGACTCGGAAGGAAGTACCTACATTGTTGGCAACTTGCGAGATGCAGGAATCGTTCTTGATAATCATCCAAGGGTTAACTTGAACGATGATTTGTCAAGAAGTGCAGAACGTTCATCTCCAATCGTCGCAAAAATGGATTCCAATGGTGCTTGGGAGTGGATGTACTATCCCATTCCTGAGAGTGGAGACAAATGTTACGCAGAATCTTTCCTAGAGATCAATGAGTCCTATGCATTTGCTAACTCGATTTCATTGTCTTCCGATGAATCCACACTCTCCTTTGTCGGTGAATTTACTGGATGCTATGATTTCGGATCGAACGACTATATTTTCAATGAAGATCCAATTATGAACGGATACATCGCCAATCTTAACACTTCATTTGGGTCATTTGATTGGGTTTTATCAATCCAACATGAAGAAGTTAGCCCTTCATTTGGTGCAATTTACTTGACGTCAGTATCTCACTCCCCGAAATCCGATAATTCGAATATCTATGTTGCTGGTTCCCTTCAAAGTTTGACGATTGATCCAACTTCATCAGCATCAGGTGTTAACGCAGTCAGGGGTGATGATAATGGAGATGCATATTTCGCTGTTATCACAACGCATGGTGAGTTGTTGTTCCAAGTAGATAGCTGCTCAAACAATGATCAAGATGGTAACGGGGGCTGTAATACCGCAGCGTCTGAACGGGCAGCTAGCATCGATGTTTATGAAGAATCAGTCGTAATTGGAGTTGAGGTAGATAGTAGTACATCGACTGTGAGGATTTTCGGTTCACAAGCAGTAGCAAATCCACCAAACAAGATCAATACGCTTGCATGGGAAATAGATGCAGATACATTTGCACCCGCTTCGTCATCCGTAATTGATTTGAACGGAGCATCATCTCGAGATTACCAAATTGGAGATTCGATTGTTGTAGATGGACAATTAACGTATTTGGTCCAGCAAAGTTTCACTGAGGGTGAAAATTTGCCAATGGAAATTGTGAACATTGACAAAGATGCTGCTAAGACTATACTCGGGGGCGATACAGGTTCCTCTTTTGTTGTACATGGTTTTGTGGATGGAGATTATTTTGGAACTCATCTGCTTGTATCATGGCTTAGTCCATCGCCTAAATCACTTATGTGGTCTGCGAATGATGGAACGAATGGCACGCTAAATTTAGTTCAAGGTACGCATCTGATAAACGTCGATGATTTATCGGACGTGGTGACTCTCAATCTTCCGTTTCATCAATTTTCAAAGATACGAGTAGCAAACAATCATGGATTCTATACATCATTGTTTTCCACCGATCCCCAAAACATACACCACATCGGCAATGTCTATTCGCATGATACAGATGGAGATTCGATTCCAGATGCCTTCGATCTCAATGCATTCATTCCCTCTGATCTTGATTCTGATTCCGATGGCATTGTAGATACAAGGGATAACTGTCCGTATTACTGGAATCAAGATCAATCCGATTTTGATGACGATGAAGAAGGAGATGTCTGTGATGTTGATGCAGATAACGATGGGGTGAACAATAATGTGCCTATAGACTTCAATGGTTCCGATAAATGCCCATATGAAAATTCCAGTATGCAAGATGCAGATGGTGATGGTTGCATCGATCAGCAAAGTAATTCAAATCAAGATTCGGATGATGATGGAGTCCTGGATAGCGTCGATAATTGCGTTGGCGATAATTCTCAAGACATGGATAATGATGGAGTGCCAGATGCTTGTGATGACTATCCACAAGATTGGGATAATGATGGAACGAATGACACAGAAGATGTGTGTCAAGGTTCTGATGACAATAATGATTCAGATGACGATGGAATCCCGTTGGGATGCGATGATTATCCGAATGATACAGATAACGATGGAGTAACAAATAACGTAGATAATTGCATCTATGTGTTTAACCCAAATCAAGCCAATCTCGATGATGACGCTCAAGGAGATGCATGTGATGGAGACATCGATGGAGATAACGTCACGAATGTTGCTCCAATTCATGTCTCGAATGGAACAGGTCAGGATTTGTGTCCATATGTAGATGCCACTGGAGTTGATGAAAATCAGGACGGTTGTATCGATGAAGTTGAACCTGTTGATTGCGAATTGTGTGAGAATCCAAGTAAAGGAAATGAAACAAATACATTGCTTGATCCTGATGATGTTGGAACAGTAGCTGCCGTTGGTGGCGCTGGTGCAATCGGTGGTGGTGCTCTTGCACTAATCCTGAGCAAATTACGTGGTGCCTCTCGTTTCATTGGTATTGATGATGGACTTGAGGCATTGAAGCACTTACCAAAACGGAAGAAAGAAGATGCTGGGTCAGATCATTATTTCCAACGAGGATTGGTGAGGCAACGAGAAATGACCTTGTCTGCGGACAAGAATCTTGATGATTATATCGAAGATAATGAAAAGGAAGGAGTTGAGAAGAAATGAGTGATGAATACATTTTGGATGATGTTGTTGAAACATTTTCTGATGAAGATACATTGATGAGCGATATTCGAAACAATCCAGTCAAATGGTTACTGTCACTTGCAGTCGTTGGTCCAGGTATGGCCTACACGATTACGGAACAAACATCCTATGCTTCAGCAATGGAAAACTGGGGCCTTCCTACTGGACTTGAATGGATTCTTGCCGTCTTCGTTACTGGACAATTGTTCATTGCACCTCTTTCATGTTATTTCTTAGCACGAACTGGAAACGTCGCCTCTGGCTTGTTTATTGCAATGGGTGGTTCTGCAATCCTTGTTGCAAATCCCGATGAGATCGCAACGTTCTCAGAAGTGTTTGGATGGCCGTTCTTCTTGTTCTGTGTTGCTCTCTCTGTTCCGATGCTCATGGTTTTGAAGAACAAGAAGAAGTTACTCGATCCTGGTAAGGAACGATTAACATGGTGCACGCTTCTTTCGACAGCGATCATGGTTTACACCATCGCTGCAATTGTTCCTTCAGCTGGTGTTGCATTGATCGATGTTTCCTGTGAGGACGATGCAGGTGCATTGTTGAGTGAAGTTGACGTCCTTGCAGGTGCAACAGATGCTTGTGAAGCACTTCAGTATCGTTATGCTCCTATGCTTGGTATGGTTGCTGCTATCAGTTGGGCTTGGCCTCGTGGAAAGAAGATCATCGACGATTTAAGCGATGATTTCTTGGATGGATTGAAAGATTGATGCAAGAACATTCAGAGCATCTCTGTGGCGTGCTCGAATCTATGATTGATCAAGAACCGCATCAACAGGTTTCAATTCAGATGCTTTGGTGATGGTCATATCACCGGACATATCTCGCCACGGGTCCTCTCCTCGCATGAATTCCTTGATTGTGGTTTTGCCTTTGATGAGATCACGAACCGTATGTTCGGCTACGAGGATACTCGGTAAGAGGAACGAACTGGTGACGAATGCGAAGATGATGAGTAGACACATCAGCATGAAGAAGTTCTCCAATCCAGGGAATGCGGCAAGGAATCCAGCCGATATACCTGCTACAGTTGTGATGGTCGTCTCGAAAATTGTCTGACCTGTCTCTTCTATAGAATGGGCAATTCCTTTCGAGTTCTCTCCTTCTTCTTGGATTCTGTGCATCACGTGAATCGCATCGTCAACACCGATTCCGAAGACGATGGTTCCGATCATCGCTGTGAAGATGTTGACGTTCACATCCCCACTCTGCATGAGCAATGGTTGCCATAAGATGACGACGGCAACAGGTACCATAGTAATGATGCCTAAGCGAATCGATCGGAAGACAATGGCTAGAACGATGGTGAGGATGAGCATCGTAAGGATGGTCGTTCGAGATTGTGTTTCATGAATACCTTCGTTGATGTCGAGAGAAACAGGTAGACCGCCTGTCAATTTCGAGGTTCGAGTTTGTTGTAATTCAGGCGGTTCAGAAAGGATTGCATCGATTTCATCACGCAGACCAGAAGCAATATTGAGGTTCATGTATGGTTGGTCAACATAGATGATGCCCTTGGTTTCTTGCTGATTGAGCAACATCGAACGAACTTCAAGCGAGAGCGTATCAATGGCAACATTGACCATATCTCGTCGCAGTCCTTCTCGGCCTTCAGGGCCAGTTGCTTCAAGCCCCAACCAGAGATTGCACTCAATAGGGTCGTTGCTTTCCCAGCATTCATCATGGAGTAAATCCCACAATGAGCCTTCATACAAAACAAGATCATCCGTGAGCTGAATCGTGACAGGTATCGCCTTGAGGAAGGTGACGATGCTTGTTGTATTCGTACTGTCAACTGCGTCAATACGTTGTTCCAAACGATCGATGGCGTCCAATACTGGTAAGTCGCGAATGTTCGTTGTTCCATTATCATGTAAACGATTGGTCGCATCGTAGACAAACATCGAAGTTTGCCCACTATCGAATTGTTCGGAATACTTCGCAATCTTATCGAGCGATTCAATTCCTTCTGGAGCTTCACTTGAGCCAGTAATCGGTTCGTTCAATTCATCCAAATTTGCAATACCATAGACGGTAACACTTGAGGTGACGAGGAGAATGACGAGGAAATAACGAATTGGTACTTTGCCGATGTTTTTCCACATGCCAGGATTCGTTCGTTTGTGGAACTTAAGCATCCACGCAAGAGCAGGTACAAGAATGATGGAGAACAAGAGCGTTGACATAATTCCAACAACGAGTGTAAGTCCTACGGATCGAATTGGTGCAATGTTGACGATGGTTGGTGCAATGAGGACAGAGAAACCAACGATGGTGGTCAAAGCAGAAAGGAAGACGGCAAAACCGGTTGAACCTGCCATCGTCGTTACACAACGAATGTAGAATTCTCGATCCCAAAGTTCAGGCTCTTCAAGCAGTTCCTTCCCTTGACGCTTTCTGGTATTGTTCTCTTTGAGAATTCGTTCGATTTCTTTCCGCCGCACTTCTTCGATACGGTTGACCATGTGCAATGCATAGTCCACACCAAGACCGATGAGGATTGGGAAGGTTGCAACGATCATCGGCGTAAGCGTCCATTTGAGAACAACGGATGCCCCGAACGTAACGCCCAAGGCAAGAAGAATGGGTGTGCCTGTGATGATAACAACCTTTGCAGAGCGATGAAGGAATGAGATGATGAGAATGGTAAACAGAATCGAATACGGCATCATCTTAACGAGATCATCGTAAATTGCATCTGAAACATCTTCCAACGTCTTGGTCAAACCAGTCACCGTCATCTCAGTTGATTGTGAATCTCTGGGACGGTTGTCGATAATATCGCCAAAATGATCCAGAAGCGCATCAAATTCATGCCACGGAGCAGGAACATCCGAACGCATTCCTACGATGATTGCAGTCGTATCCCATACGCCATCACCATCCATGTCGTTGGTTGGATCGCCATCGCCATCGCTGTCAACACTGAGGTCGTTATCGTTGGTATCTTTGATGAGTGCTTCAAATGAACCACTTGAATTGGCGATAATTTGGTCGATTGTTTGCTGGTCGGGGATAGCATAACGGCCACCTGGTGGAAGACTATCACATTGGAAGTCGACAGGAATCCGAGTGTTGACAGCGTGTTCACACATCGATGCATTGAACCTGCCATCTGTTGAGTTAATCTCCTTCATGATTTGGGCTGGTGAAATAATCCACAAGACGCCGTCAATTTCGCCATAATCACCTTTGTTGAAATCCATGCCACGTCCGACGTTTGAACCGCCGATGTTGTCATCATCACCCTCGATCCAACTTATTTCTCGAAGGATTTTCTCATCCGTAATGTTGTCACCAAGACCTCCGCCTAAGCGTGCGTTATCGGTTTGAATGTAAATCACAGCAATATCGGTCGACCATTCCTCTCGGACTTCAAGAAGAAGATCGGTTGATTCAGCTCCATCTGGGAGAAAGATTTCGACATCATCCTCAATTTGTGCTTGAAAATCAAGACCTCGCTGACCGAGGAAAGCAGCGATGACGATGAGAAGTAAAACGAAGACTGCAGGCGATGCGAGGACCGTTCTGTACAATTGTTCTGTACGCTTTCGAGCATACGAATTGAACTCGCCCTGCCACTTTTCGATTTGGTCACGAGCAGGTTCCGTCTTCTTGCGAAAACTCTCGAGCATTGCAGAGAGTTGTCCTGCCATGATGCAACCACACGTATTCGCTTGAAGAACAATGCGACGATTTGGACTCAGTCAAGTCCGAATTCTCGTACCAAGAGGATTCGCAAGAAACCTCGTACCGTCTGAAGAATAAATCCAGTTGTAATCAATGCTAAACCAAGTACACCAATCCAGACCGCAGTCAGGCCTTCTCCAAGAACAGTATCGATTTGCGTCGTAAATCCAGTTGCTGTATTCATCCCCATTGCAGCACCTGTTGCAAGAAGCCCTAGACCAGGTATGCCGAGTGTAAGGAGCGGTTTCTTTTGTGAGAGTGATAGAAGTGCCCAAGAGAGTACGGTAAATCCGTGTGAGATGGCTGTAAAGTTCGATCCTTTTGGTACATCATAGCGGATGATGGTTGGAACTTCTTGAATGCTCAGTTGCTTCTCCTTTGCATCTTCAAGCATTTCAAGTGAAAGTTCCATTCCATCGGAATCGAATCGGAGTCGGTCGATGGCTTTGCGTGAAAATGCACGGAATCCTGATTGTGTATCCTTGATACCCAAATCGCTGGTCAAGTTGCTTGCAGCGGTGATAACCTTGATGCCAAGTCGGCGGTATGCAGGCATATCGTTGCCTTCTCCGCCCTCGATAAATCGTGAACCAATGGTGAAATCAGCTTCCTCATCGAGAATTGGTTGAATCAATTTAGGAATATCCGATGTATCGTGCTGACCATCCGAATCGAGAACGACCAAGACGTCAGCGTCATTTGAGCGCATTGTCTGGAAGAGTGTCTTCAATGCAGCACCGTATCCTTGGTTTCCACGATGTCGAATGACAGTAGCGCCACATGCTTCAGCAATACGTGCACTGGAATCAGACGATCCATCATCGATGCAGATGACTTCATCCACGTAACGAAGGGCCATGGTAACGACGGTTCCAATGGTCTCCTCTTCGTTGTACATGGGCATGCCCGCAACGATACGGATGTGACCAGATTCGGTCTCCATGTTAAAACCTCGAAAATGTAGCATATATAGTTCTAATCCCGATAATGGGTCTTTTTGAAGTGAAAAAGGAGCACTGCTCAACCGGAATTGAGCAGTGCTCGGAAACATGTACACGCATGGACATGGTCGAGAACTTCACCTTACTCCTCTATGAATCAATCGAGGAGTTGTGAAACGGTCGTGACAGCTCGCTCACCAGCGATGACTCGCTGGAGTGCTGCCATGGACACGACGAGGGGAACGTAGGATTCCCCATCGCTTGTTTCGTAGGTTTCGCAGTCTGCGAACGATGCGGTGTTGATGGACAACTTAATCGCTCCGCCAGCATTGCTGCGGCGAACGTATCCTACCAACATGGTTCGGCTTTCTTCGGTTTGCTTCGTTTCGGTTTTCTTGGTTTTACTCATGTTCAACACATCCCCTCACTTGGTGAGGTAAGGCGAACAATTTCTTCAAAGGTTATCAAACAATTGAATCAATTTCGAACAATCATTTCGTCATAGAGTTTGAGATTCAACAATATTTCTCCAAAGTCCCGTGCATATGCACATAGCCGTCGAATTGATTCCGAGAATCGGAATAGGAATAAATCATGTTTCGACAATTTACGATCTCCAATAAGTTCATTTTCAAATTCCAGAATTTGATGTTGTGTCGATTTGAGTATTTGCCGACACTCTTCGATTTCAAACGAATTGCGAGTCCTTATGTTGATCATCAGTTGTTTCAGTGCTTCTTGCCAGGATGAGAGCTGAACGATTGGAGGCAATTCCATACTGATGGACATGTCCTTTGAGTCATTGATGAGTTCTGCCATTTGGTAGGCATGGTCCATCATCCGTTCAAGAGAGCGTGCAAGATTGCTGTATTCCACGGCTTGATTTCGGGTTAGTTTCAGCGCAGAAGCAACGAGGTGTGAATCCAAAGCAATGCTCAATTGTCGTTCGACTAGGTAGAGCAATGCATCAACTTCGGCTTCTCGCTCATCAATGTCAGTAAGCGAACCCTCTTCCTGGCCAGTAGCAACTGAAATGATGTCTTTGGTCAACGATGTGAGCAGAGAATACATTCGATTTATGCTTGCATTCAATGGCATTTCTGCTGCACTAATGAGGCATTTGAGTTCGATTCGACCATCAGACTCATCCATTGTTTCAAATCCTCGAGTGTTTCTTAGGAATCGTCGAATTTGTTTTTGCAGTAAACGATTTCCTGTTTTGGAATAAATGATTCGTATTGAATCAGCCCCAGAAAGATAGGCGCCCATAAGATGGTCATGAATCGATGCTTCAGGGATGTCATCAGCTTTGATGGTGATGATTTTTTCTTGATTTGCTAACATCTCGAGCGGTGTTAATCGAAGTGCTCCACTCGGCCGCCAATCGACACGAATCGAATCGCGTGGACTCAAGTCCATTTGCTCAATCCATGGCTTTGGCAAACTGAGTGTATACGTTACTCCACCTGTTAGTTGCACTTTGCGAACATCGATCTCGCCTGGTCCGAACGCCATGTCTCTCAGTTCATCGGCTATTTACATCTATATAGATTACATGGACTCTAGGTATTATACTGTATTGCGAGAGTTTCGCCACATGGAACCAGTCACGATGGTTGTTATCGGTTTAGCGTTGATTGTATGTGCCTATATGGCTTGGAACATTGGTGCGAATGACGTCGCAAATGCGATGGGTACTTCGGT
>Ga0208127_1000523_pt1 | contig 19670 bp, 14 predicted proteins | sample ETNtaG_6_FD_185751 | JGI IMG/M metagenome (GOLD analysis project Ga0208127, IMG submission 185751) | Marine microbial and viral communities from oxygen minimum zone, Eastern Pacific Ocean - ETNP201306SV45 (SPAdes) (version 2) | ecosystem: Environmental > Aquatic > Marine > Oceanic ... | reverse complement strand
TTCCAACCTTCCGAAGGTCAAATTTGAGGAGTTCCCACATGTTCACAGGCAGTATGGTGGCGATGGTCACCCCGATGCACGATGATGGCAGTGTTGACTGGAGCGCGTTGGAGGGTTTGGTTAATCACCACGTTGCAGAAGGCACTGATGCCATTGTCTCCGTAGGAACTACAGGGGAGTCCGCTACGCTGAACCATGATGAACATGGCGAGGTGATCGCACGGACAGTAAAGGCGGCAGCTGGACGCATTCCCGTCATCGGGGGCACGGGGGCCAATTCGACAGCTGAAGCTATCTCATTGACCCGCCATGCCGCTGAAGTGGGTGTCGATGCCTGTCTTCTTGTAGTGCCGTACTACAACAAGCCTCCCCAGGAAGGTCTCTATCAGCATTTCAAGGCGATTGCCGATGCGGTCTCTATTCCGCAGATTCTGTATAACGTGCCGGGACGTACCGGTGTGGATATGCAAAACGACACGACTTTGCGTCTTGCCGAGATTGACAATATTGTCGCAATCAAAGACGCGACCAATGACCTTGATCGCGGCAGGGATCTGATCAGCCGGGCGCCGCAGGATTTTCTGATCTATTCCGGAGAAGACGGAACGGCTTGCGAATTAATGATTTCAGGCGGCAAGGGCACCATTTCGGTGACCGCGAATGCCGCCCCCAACCTGATGCACCGGATGTGTCAGGCGGCGATCGCTGGGGACGCTGATTCGGCGCGGGCGCTCAATAACCAACTGGCAGAGTTGCATAAAGCCATGTTTGTGGAATCCAACCCGATCCCGGCAAAATGGGCGGTTGCGCAACAAGGGCTCATGGGTGAGGGCATTCGTTTGCCGCTGCTTCCTCTGTCTTCGCAGTGTCACGACGAGGTCCGCTCAGCGATGTCCGGTGCTGGCGTCCTGTAAAGACATTTCAACCAGGGTCAACCGCTGTGCAAAGAGGTGAAGAGCTTTATTCGGGCAAAGCCAAATCTGTCTTCCTGACCGAGGATCCCGCTCGGCTTGTCCTGGAGTTCAGGGACGACACTTCGGCGTTTGACGGGCAGAAAGTCGATCAACTCGACCGCAAGGGGATGATCAACAACCGCTTTAACGCCTTCATCATGGAGCACCTGGAGGCCGAGGGGGTTGCCACGCATTTTGACGCACTGCTCAGCGACAATGAATCCCGGGTCAAGCGTCTTGATATGATTCCGGCCGAATGTGTTGTTCGTAATGTCGCGACGGGTTCTTTGTGCCGTCGTCTGGGGGTAGAAGAGGGTCTGGACCTTGTGCCGCCGACTTTTGAGTTCTTTCTGAAGAATGACGAACTGCACGATCCCATGATCAATGAGTACCACATCGCGTCTTTTGGCTGGGCGAGTTCGGCCGAAGTCGAGTCGATGAAAGCCCAGACTTTCCGAGTCAATGAGATTCTGAGTAAGCTTTTTGCCGACGGAGGCATGATTCTGGTGGACTTCAAACTGGAGTTCGGCCGTTTTGACGGTGAACTGCTGCTCGGAGACGAGTTTACGCCCGATGGGTGCCGCCTTTGGGATGCCGATACCCGCAAGAAACTCGATAAAGATCGATTCCGTCAGGGGCTCGGTGGTGTCGTGGAGGCCTATGAAGAGGTGGCTCTGAGACTCGGTGTCGATCTTGAGGCAACCATTGCGGGCTGACTGCTTGCCTGAGGCCCCGCCGTGCTGATACTGGGCGGCGGGTCCGCTCTTACGCCCTTCAACCTTGAAAAGTTTGCGGCCCACGTGGCGGATCGGCAAATCGGGCTGCGCGCGTGCTCGGCCCGGTTTTTTTATCTCGTTGACAGCGTTCGCGTGCTGGATCCCGCTGAGGTCCAGATTCTCGAAAATCTGCTGGAAGCCTCCCTGGAAAGTGCGCAAGAGCTTGTGTTTTCCGGTGACCCGATTCGGGTGGTTCCCCGTTACGGGACCCGATCTCCCTGGTCCACCAAAGCGACTGACATTGCCCGACACTGCGGCCTGGCTTCGGTTCTAAGAATTGAGCGCGGCATTGTCTGGCAAATTGAAGGTGCGGATGATCGGGAACCCTCCCTGAGCGCATTGCTTCCGTTACTCCATGATCCAATGACGGAATCCGTCGTAAAGAATGCGCAGGAATTGGACCAGGTGTTCACGCGACAGAACGCCGCTCCCCTTGAGGTTGTGGATGTTTTAGGTGGTGGATTGGAAGCGCTTGAGACCGCAAATAACCGGGAAGGCTTTGCGCTGACACGCCAGGAGTGTGAGTACCTCACTGAGGCTTATGTCCGGATGGGTCGCAATCCGACCGATGCTGAGTTGATGATGTTTGCGCAGGTCAATTCAGAACATTGCCGGCACAAGATCTTCAATGCGAAGTGGACGCTGGATGGGGCAGGTCAGGATGCCTCACTTTTCGAGATGGTGCGAACAACACATGCCCGGCATGGCCAAAAAACATTAAGTGCCTATAGTGATAACGCAGCGGTACTGACGGGTTACCCCGCGTCTTGGTTTCTGCCAGATTCTTCTGACGGCGAATACCGCCAGATCGCTGAACCGCTGCACCTGGTGGCAAAAGTCGAAACCCATAATCACCCCACGGCGATTTCTCCGTTTCCTGGCGCAGCGACCGGTTCGGGGGGTGAGATTCGGGATGAAGGGGCAACGGGCCGTGGCGGCAAGCCCAAAGTCGGTGTCACCGGGTTTTCGGTCTCCGACCTGCGTTTGCCGGATGCACGAATGCCCTGGGAGCTCCCGCAACAAAGTCCGTCGCGCATCGCGTCACCGCTGCAGATCATGCTCGAAGGGCCTATCGGGGCCGCATCCTTCAACAATGAGTTCGGCCGGCCGAATGTTGCGGGGTACTTCCGCACCCTGGAGGTGGCAACGGATGAGGGAGACCCTACCCGGCGGCACGGCTATCACAAGCCAATCATGATCGCCGGCGGGCTTGGCAATATCCGCGATTGTCATGTGCATAAGCAAGCGATTCCCCCCGGAGCCAAGCTGATCGTACTGGGGGGTCCGGCGATGCTGATTGGGCTCGGGGGTGGTGCGGCATCCAGTGTGGATTCCGGCAAAAGCGACGAAGCATTGGACTTTGCCTCCGTGCAAAGGGGCAATGCCGAGATGCAGAGGCGTTGCCAGGAGGTTATTGACCGCTGTATCGCGCTGGGCCCCGAAAACCCGATCATCTCAATCCATGACGTTGGCGCGGGAGGGCTCTCCAATGCGCTCCCGGAACTTGTTCACGATGCGGGCCTTGGGGCGCGATTTGACGTCGACGCCATTCCTTCTGATGAACCCGGGCTCTCTCCCATGCAGTTGTGGTGCAACGAGGCGCAGGAGCGCTATGTCCTGGCCGTGGCGCCGGAAAAACTCGAGGCGTTTCAAGCACTCTGCGAGCGGGAACGGTGCCTCTTCAGCGTCGTCGGAGAGGCCTGTTCGGAAGCGCTGCTGCATCTTGCTTCTTCTGAGACGGCGGTTGAGCCGAAACAGGACGAGACTGCTGATCCAGTACCGGTAGATCTTCCCATGTCCTTACTCTTTGGCAATGCCCCGAGGATGCATCGGGAAGGGCTCAGCCGCTCTCGTGCCTATCCTGATATTGATCTGGACGGCATCACAGTCAGTGAAGCGCTGGATCGGGTGCTGCGCTTGCCGGCCGTCGCCGACAAGACCTTTCTGGTGACGATTGGCGACAGAAGTGTGGGTGGTCAGGTGGTGCGCGATCAGATGGTTGGGCCTTGGCAGGTACCCGTGGCCGATGCCGGTATCACGACAGCGGGTTTTGATAGCCATACCGGGGAGGCGATCTCGATGGGCGAGCGGACACCACTTGCGCTCATCAATGCACCTGCCAGTGGTCGTATGGCGGTTGCGGAGGCGATCACCAACATCGCCTGTGCGGGGATTAGCGAACTGTCGGACATACATCTTTGTGCCAACTGGATGGCGGCGGCAGGTGAGGGCGGGCAGGATGCGGATCTCTTTAAGACAGTTGAGGCCGTTGCGCTTGAGCTTTGCCCAGCGCTCGGAATTTCGATCCCGGTGGGAAAGGACTCCATGTCCATGTCCAGCCGCTGGAATAAGAACGAAAACAGTTTCAGCGTTTCCTCGCCCCTGTCCCTTATCGTGACCGCATTTGCGCCCGTGGCGGATGTGCGCCGCTCTGTGACGCCTGTGCTGAATGTCTCGGGTGAGTCGGTGCTGCTTGGGGTAGATCTAGCACGAGGCAAGCAGCGGCTTGGAGGCTCTGCCTTCGCACAAGTTTATGGGCAGATAGGCAACGAGGTGCCGGATCTGGATCGCCCGGAGGATCTGTGCGGATTTTTTGCGGCAACAAGGCGATTATTGGCCAATGACTTGGCCCTGGCTTATCACGATCGGTCCGATGGCGGCTTGATTGTCACCCTGATGGAAATGGCTTTCGCCAGCCGTTGTTCGCTCGCTATTGACATCGGAAAAGCACAGGACCCGCTCGCTTGCCTGTTCTGCGAGGAACCGGGCGCCGTGATTCAGGTCAGCAAAAACGAACTGGATCGCGTGGTTAAGATTTTTGATGAGGAGGGGCTTGGCTCATGGGTGCGACCGTTGGGAACAGTCTTGGCGGGCGGTGATTCGATCCGTATTGCCAGCGACACTGACGTCCTGCTGGAGTCGAGCCGCTCTTCGCTCCACCGAACCTGGTCGGAACTCACTTTCCGCATGCAGAGTCTTAGGGATAACCCTGAGTGCACGGTTCAGGAATATGACCGTTTGACTGATTTATCGGATCCTGGCCTCAGTGACAAACTGACTTTTGATCCGGCAGTTAATCCTGCCACCCAGGTCATTCTGGGCGGGACTCGCCCGCGTGTGGCGATTCTGCGTGAGCAGGGAGTCAACGGCCATATGGAGATGGCCGCTGCGTTTGACCGCGCCGGCTTCCGAGCGGTGGATGTGACGATGTCTGATCTTAAGGCCGGGCGACAGCATCTTGACGCGTTTCAGGGTCTTGCCGCGTGCGGCGGATTCTCTTTCGGGGATGTTCTGGGAGCAGGGCAGGGTTGGGCGAAGTCCATTCTGTTTGAGCCCCGGATGCGTGAGCAGTTCGAGGCATTTTTCACCCGAGAAGAGATATTTGCGCTCGGCGTGTGCAACGGCTGCCAGATGATGGCGTCCCTCAAGGAGTTGATCCCTGGTGCCGAGCATTGGCCGAATTTCTCTGCAAACGAATCGGGCCAGTTTGAGTCCCGGGTCGTGATGGTCGAGATCCTGGACAGTGATTCAGTCTTGTTTCAGGATATGGCAGGCACCCGCGTTCCCGTAGTCGTCGCGCACGGCGAGGGTCGGGCGGACCTGAGTCAGGATATCCTGGACACCCTTCGTGGACGCAGCCAGGTCAGTTTACAGTTTATCGACAATTACGGGGAAAGGGCGGCACGCTATCCATTTAATCCTAACGGCTCCACTGACGGAGTCACGGGGCTTTGTGCAGCAAACGGAAGGGTGACGATCATGATGCCCCATCCCGAGAGGAATTTCCGAACCGTTACAAATTCGTGGCATCCTGAAGGCTGGGGTGAGCACAGCCCCTGGTTGAGGATCTTCCAGAACGCACGGGCCTTTGTCGGCTGACAACCTGCCCGCGGATCAGGGTTTCTCCTACATCGCGCTATAGGAGGGTCCACCTCCGCCTTCGGGGGTCACCCAGGTGATATTCTGACTGGGATCCTTGATATCGCATGTCTTGCAGTGAATGCAGTTCTGCGCATTGATTTGAAAGCGTTGCTCTGCCTCCTCTCCCACGATCTCATAGACACCCGCCGGGCAATAACGCTGCGCCGGCTCAGCCCACTTCGGCAGGTTGGTACGTAGAGGGACTTCGCTGTCCGCCAGCTGCAGATGAACCGGTTGGTCTTCCTCGTGATTGGTATTGGTCAGGTAGACCGAACTGTTCTTGTCGAAGGTCAGCACCCCGTCAGGCTTGGGGTATTCGATTGGAGAGACTTCACTGCTCTCCTTAAGGGAGGCATGATCCAGGGAGCGATCCTTCAAAGTGAAGGGCATTTTGCCGCGCAGCCAGTTCTGATCGATGTAGTTAAAGGCTCCGCCGATATACGGTCCGAATTTGTGGAGTGCTGGCCCAAAGTTGCGAGCCGCTTTGAGTTCCGGATAGAGCCAGGAGCAACGCAGATGCGAGTCGTAGTGGGTATGGTCCTTGCCGCCGGGATCCCCGTCCAGCAATACCTCCATGATCGTATCAGCCGCGAGCATTCCTGATTTCATCGCGGTATGCGTCCCTTTGATCTTGGCAAAATTCAGCGTACCGGCATCGCATCCGACGATGAAGGCGCCGGGTAGGGACATTTTTGGCAATGAATTAAACCCGCCTTTGGTAATGGCGCGGGCGCCATAAGAAAGTCGTTCGCCTCCAGCCAGGGTCGGCGCGATCTTCGAGTGGGTTTTGAAGCGTTGTAGTTCATCAAATGGACTCAGGTAGGGGTTGTCATAGTTGAGGTCGACAATAAGTCCCAGCGCAACCTGGCAGTCTTCCAGATGATAGAGAAAGGCTCCGCCCGATGCCCCATGTTCTGAAAGGGGCCAGCCCGCACCGTGAACGACAAGGCCCGGCTGGTGCAATGCCGGATCAATCCGCCATAGCTCCTTCAGGCCAATACCGTAGTGTTGAGGGGAGGAGTCGTGATCCAGGGCGTATTGCTTGATCAGTTGTTTGCCGAGATGTCCACGGCAACCCTCTGCGAAGACCGTGTATTTGGCATGAAGCTCCATTCCGGGTTCGTAGGCTGCTTTAGGTTCTCCATCTTTGCCCCGGCCCATCTCTCCTGTGGCTACACCCTTAACCGCGCCCTTGTCATTAAAGAGCACTTCACTTGCCGGAAACCCAGGGTAAATCTCCACGCCCAGCGCTTCAGCCTGTTCTCCCAGCCAGCGAACCACTTGACCAAGGCTGACAATGTAATTGCCGTCGTTATGCATGGTCCGCGGAGCAAGCGCGTTCGGAATCTTGACGGCTTTGTCGGGTCCCGTGAAAAAGTAGATTTCATCGCGGTCAACCGGCGTATTGAGCGGAGCCCCGCGCTCTGCCCAATCGGGGAAGAGTTCATTGAGTGCGGTGGGCTCGATCACAGCCCCGGAAAGAATATGGTCCCCCACCGTCGCAGCTTTCTCGAGGACGACCACGCTCAGTTCGTGCTCTTTCTCGTTGGCCAACTGCATCAGTCGGCAGGCCGTTGCCAGTCCGGCAGGCCCTCCCCCGACAATCACCACATCCACTTCCATGGATTCGCGTTCGATCATTTCTTGTGCTTCGCTCATAACTTTCTCGGGAAAATGTTCACCAAGGATAGCTCGGCCGGGGTCGATGGGGCGTCCTTATCGCGACGCCGACCCACCCAAAGCCTGTGCAAATCGACAGACGAAGGATAACATTAGCCGGGTGAGTGTTTGGGCTTTTAGGAGCTTTGGATGAGGATGGCTAACCGCAGCACTTTTGATTTATCCGCACTGCCTTTTTCTGTGCCTGGGAATTTTTACAAAGGAAATCTGCATACCCATTGCACCGAGTCGGATGGCCACTATCCCGCCGAGGAGGTGATCCGAAGATACCAGGAGAAGGGGTACGACTTTCTTGCCCTAAGCGACCACTTTCTGGAGTGTTATGGGTTTCCTGTAACCGATACCCGAGAGCTCCGGTCAGCGGATTTTACGACTCTGATTTCAGCAGAGCTGCATACTGGCAATCTGCACAACGGGGAAACCTGGCATGTGCTCGCTGTGGGTTTGCCATTGGACTTTGCCCCGCCAGAGGAGCACGAAGGTATCGAAAGCCTTTCCAAAAGGGCGTTTGATGCAGGGGCCTACATTGGGTTGGTCCACCCCGCGTGGTATGGACTGGCCCCTGAGGATGCCAGGGTGCTTCCCTTCGCCCATGCCGTTGAGGTCTACAACCACGGGTCCCAAATGGAGAACGATCGCGGTGACGGATGGGCGCTTTGCGACATGCTTTTGAATGAGGGGGTACGACTGCATGGATTTGCGACCGACGATGCCCATCATCTCACCCATGATGCCTTTGGGGGATGGATTCATGTTAAAGCCGACAGTCTTGATGCAGACCTCCTTCTTGAAAGCCTGAAGGCGGGTCGATATTACTCGTCGCAGGGTCCGATCCTTGAAAACATCGAGTGTGTCGATGGAGAGATTCTGGTGGAGTGCTCTGCGGTAGATGCGATCATGGTGACGGGTCGGGGCTCGAGAGCTGAGAAGGTGCTGGGCGCTGACCTGACGTCGGCGCGGCTGCCCATGAAACGTTTCGCCGATGCGTTCTTTCGGGTCACGGTAGTGGATAGCGGCGGACGTAAGGCATGGTCCAATCCTGTTTGGCTGAATGGAGATTAGCAATTGAGGATACAAGCGGATGAATCTTGAAAATCTTCCCGCTCTGGTGACGGGCGGGGGTTCAGGAATGGGCGCGGTGACGGCTCGGATGCTGTTCGGTCGGGGCGCGCGGGTTGCGGTACTGGACCGTGATATCGATGCGGCGCGAAAAACGGCACAACAGATTGATGGATTGGCGCTTGAGGCAGATGTGTCCAGTGCACAGTCGGTGGAAGCAGCGCTACAGCAGATTATGGATAAGTGGGGTGCACCGAGAGTTGCGGTGAGTTGCGCCGGGATTGCCCCGGCCTCGCGGATTGTCGGCCGCGAAGGGCCGCATGACCTCGATCTTTTTCAGCAGGTCATAAACATTAACCTTGTGGGCACCTTCAATGTGCTGCGTCTGTGTGCTGCGCGGATGTCGGAGCTCGAGCCGCTGTCTGAGAGTGGCAGCCGCGGGGTCATCATCAACACCGCTTCTGTCGCTGCTTATGAGGGGCAAATCGGCCAGGCGGCTTACAGCTCGTCAAAGGGCGGGGTGGTGGCCTTGACCCTGCCTGCCGCGCGGGAACTTTCCCGCTTTGGCATTCGCGTAATGACCGTCGCTCCCGGGCTCATCGGGACACCGATGCTGTTGAATATGCCCAACGACGTTCAAGACAGTTTGGCCAGCCAGGTGCCGTTTCCTTCACGCTTTGGCAAACCTGAGGAATTTGCCGATCTCGTGTCTCACATCATCGATAACGAGATGCTGAACGGCGAAGTGATCCGGCTCGACGGGGCGATTCGGCTCGCGCCGAAATAGTCGGATTTATCCCAGACTCATAAGCCATGCCGCTTAGCACCGAACATCTCATTCTTTTTGGCTTGTTGCTGGGTGTATTCGGCTTTTTGCTGTGGGGGCGGGTTCGTTACGACTTGGTGGCGTTCGCGGCTTTGATTCTGGCGCTTATCCTGGGCGCGGTGCCGGTGGATGCGGCGTTTTCCGGATTTGGTCATCCGGCGACGGTAATCATTGCTCTGGTGTTGATTGTCAGTCGGGGTCTTTTCAATTCAGGGGTGGTTGAGGCGATTGCCCGGGTGTGTGTGGCAGGAGTGAAAGGCATTGGCGCCCATATCGGACTGATGTCAGGGGTCGGTGGCCTGTTGTCCGCAGTCATGAACAATGTGGCTGCATTGTCACTCCTGATGCCCGTTGACCTTGAGGCAGCCCGAAAAGGTGAGCGCAGCCCGAGCCTTACGCTGATGCCACTGTCCTTTGCGACCATTCTTGGAGGGATGGTGACGCTGATCGGGACCCCGCCCAATATCGTCGTAGCCACGGTGCGGGAGGAGGCGCTTGGCAACCCCTTCCGGATGTTTGATTTTGCTCCAGTTGGCTTAGTCGTTGCCTTGGTCGGGGTCCTGTTTGTGGCGCTGATCGGCTGGCGGTTACTGCCGTCAGGACGACAAAAGGAGAACCCTGCGGCCGCGCTTGCGGACATGACCGGGTATGTTTTCGAGACGGCGGTTTCTGAAAACAGCAAATTGGTCGGAGCGCCACTGCATGAGGCGTTTCCGCTGGCGGAGGAACACGATGTCGTGATTACCGGGCTCGTCCGTAACCACGTTCGACTTCCTGGTTCTGCGCGACGGGAGATAGTCAGGGAAGGCGACATCCTGGTTCTGGAGGGCGGCGCTGAGTCGATCGAACAGTTTGTTGGGGCAGCGCGCCTGGGCAGTGGTGACCCGGATAAGCAGGTCGAATTGCTTGGAGAGTCGATGGAAATTGCGGAGGCAGTAGTGCCCGTTGGGGCGAGGATCGCGGGCCGCTCTGCCACAGACATTCGGCTTGCCTATCGGCATGGGGTCATGTTGCTGGGAATCTCCCGTCGCGGCCGTTCTTTTCGAGAACGGGTGCGCAAACTGCAGATCCTCCCGGGAGATATTCTGCTGCTTTATGGCGCACAAGACCGGCTTGAGCATGCGATGCAGTGGTTAGGCTGTCTCGCGCTGGCGAACCGGGGGCTCACCGTTCTCCAGCGCCAGAAGGCGGGACTTGCGATCGGCGCTTTTGTCCTTGCGATCCTGGCAGCCAGTTTTGGCTGGGTGTATCTGTCTGTGGCGCTTGGGGCGGTCGTGGTGGTGTATGTCGTTTTTGGGCTCGTGAAACCGACGGAAGTCTACGAATCTGTCGAGTGGCCCGTAATTGTCCTGCTGGGTTCTCTTATTCCTATTGGTAACGCGCTGGAGAGCAGTGGGGGAACTGCACTGATTGCGCAGTGGATCCTGTCCGCTACGGAGGGTCTCGCGCCGGTGATGGTGCTCGCCATCCTGATGATTGTCACAATGTGTCTATCAGATGTGCTGAATAATGTCGCGACCGCATTGATTGCAGCACCCATTGGACTGGAGGTGGCGGAGCGTCTGTCGCTCAACCCAGACCCCTTCCTGATGGCAGTAGCCGTAGCGGCATCGTGCGCCTTTCTCACTCCCATCGGACACAAGAACAACACCATCGTCATGGGGCCCGGAGGGTATCGTTTTGGGGACTACTGGCGTATGGGATTGCCCCTTGAGATCCTGGTGGTTGCCGTCAGCCTTCCGGCGATCCTGTATTTTTGGCCGCTCAGCGGTTGAAGGTCTGCTATCGTCCAGACTTAGGGTGTCGGCTGACGACCAAATTGCCTGTAGAGGAGAAAGTTGATGACGGTGGGTGTGGGTGGTTCAACGGCTGAGCACGAGCTCGCAGGACTGTCTCGCCAGACAGGTTATGTTCCGATCTCAGTCGATGAGCGCCAGGGGCGAATCACCAAGGCACAGCGCCTGATGGTGGAGCAGGGTATCGACGCGCTGTATCTCGATGCCTCGACAAGTCTGTTTTATTTCACGGGCCTTCGTCTGTGGGCAACCGAGCGCCTGCATGGAGCAGTGATTCCCGCGCGGGGGGATTTGATCTACCTCACGCCGGGTTTTGAAGAAGAAAAGACGCGGGCCATGCTGCTTTTTGGTGATGATGTCCGCACCTGGGAGGAGCACGAAGATCCGACCACGCTCGTTGCGCAGTGTATTTCTGACAGCACTGACGCCCAGCCCCGTGTGGCGGTTGACCCGGCCACGCCCTTTTTTGTCTTCGATGGGTTGCGCCGTGCAATGCCCCAGGCGGAATTCCTGAACGGTGCTTGCATCACCGCAGGATGCCGGATGCAGAAGTCCGCCAATGAGATCGCGCTCATTCAGTTTGCCATGAATCTGACACTTAAGGTCCAGCAAAGTGCGGCCCGGATTCTTGAGGTGGGAATGAGTACGGTAGACGTGCAGGAGTTCTTGACTGCCGCCCACCTGAAACTGGGGACCGATGGCCCGCCCGCCTTTCGGATCGTGTTGTTTGGCGAGCCCACCGCTTACCCTCACGGTGTGCCTTATCCCCAGGAGCTAAAAGAGGGCGATATGGTGCTGATTGATACGGGTGCCACGATCGACGGATATTTTTCCGACATTACGCGCAGTTATGTTTTCGGTGAACCAACGCAACGACAGCGCGATATCTGGAATCTTGAAAAGGCAGCCCAAGCCGCGGCATTTGATGCTGCCAGGGTGGGCGTCCCTGCTGAATCCGTCGACCGAGCAGCGCGCGATGTTATTGTGGATGCCGGGTTTGGCCCGGGGTATCAGGTGCCGGGCCTTGCCCACCGCACGGGCCACGGTATCGGACTTGATATCCATGAGGAAACTTATATCGTGCCGGGAAATACCACGGCGCTGTTGCCCGGGATGTGTTTTTCAAATGAACCGATGATCTGTATCTACGGAGAGTTTGGCGTACGCCTGGAGGATCATGTTTATATCACTGAGGATGGACCGCGCTGGTTTACCCAGCCTTCGCCGTCTATCGATCAGCCGTTTGCCTAGAGGATTGCTGGACCCCCTGAAGGGATAAAGCTCGGCCTGATACTCAGGCAGGCTTTTCGATCAGTTCAAAAGTGATGCCGTCCCTGTCGCGCAGGTAAACGATTCTTGCGCCCGCATTGGGACCCTGATCCACGGTAATGATCTCGCCTTCGGCAGTAACGCCGTGAGCCGCCGAGGCCTCTATCAGTTCATCGAGGCCGGTGACATCATAGGCAACATGGCAAAAGCCGGTATCGCAGGCGCGGGGCCGCACGCCAGTACGGTCATCCGGTCCGCTGTATTCGATGAGCTCAATACTGTGACCCGGTCCCCGGACATAGGCAATCATCACCCGCGCGCCCTTAATCCCGGTGACGCGCTCGATCACTTCGGGCGCGCGCGGCGCTTTTGAGGTCACCTCAAAACCCAGCACATCGCGAAAAAAGGCAATGCTCCGGTCAAGGTCGGAGACCGTGAAACTGGTGTGGTTGGTATCGAGGATTTTTGCCATAGTGGTCTGCTCGGTAAGGAAGATGGACAAAGCAACCGTGCTTGTTGGCTAAGAAGCGTTTGCTTGCTCTCGTAATTTGAACTTCTGAATCTTGCCGGTCGAGGTCTTCGGCAGTTCACCGAAGATTACCGTTTTCGGCGCCTTGAAGTTCGCAAGGTGCTCCTTGCAGTAGTCGATGATGTCCTGCGCGGATGCTGGCGAGCCATCCCTTAAGCACACAAAGGCGCATGGGGTCTCTCCCCAGTGGTCGTCGGCTTTGGCGACGACCGCCGCCTCCAGGATATCGGGATGGCGGTAAAGGGTGTCCTCAATCTCGATCGAGGAGATGTTTTCACCGCCTGAGATAATGATGTCTTTGGAGCGGTCCTTGAGCTGGATGTATTCATCAGGATGCATGACGCCAAGATCCCCTGAGTGAAACCAGCCGCCGGCAAAGGCTTCTTTGGTAGCTTTTGGGTTTTTGAGATAGCCCTTCATGACGATGTTGCCCCGGAACATGGCTTCACCCAACTCTGCTGCGTCAGAGGAAACGGGATCCATAGTCTCAGGATTCATGATCTGCAGGTCCTCGAGCGCGTGATAGGGCACGCCCTGACGTGCTTTGGTGTTGGCTTGCTCATCAGGAGGTAACTCGTTCCACTGCGGCTTCCACGAACAGATGACGGCGGGGCCGTAAGTTTCCGTGAGGCCATAGACATGGGTCATGGCAAACCCACTTTGTTCCATGGTGGCCAGCACGCTCGGAGGTGGCGGTGCAGCCGCCGTCATGACCTTAACCGTGTGCGGGAAATCCCGCCGCTCGTTGTCTGATGCGTTGATCAAAAGGTTAAGCACGATTGGGGCGCCGCAAAAGTGGGTCACGCTGTGATCTGCGATTGAGTCAAAAATGGCTTTTGCACTGACGGAGCGCAGGCACACACTGGTTCCGCCTACTGCGGCGAGCGACCACGGAAAGCACCAGCCATTGCAGTGAAACATGGGCAGTGTCCATAGGTAGACGGGATGGTGCGCCATATCCCAACCCACGATGTTGCTCATGGCGTTGAGATAAGCCCCCCGGTGGTGATAAACAACACCTTTGGGATTTCCTGTGGTGCCGGAGGTGTAGTTGAGCGAGATGGCATCCCATTCGTTTTGGGGCAGGGTGATCGGCACCGTTGGATCACCGCTCTCGATCAGTTCTTCATAGGTTATTTCACCAAGGCGGTCTCCACCCGGGCCTTGGGGATCTTCTATATCGATGACGAGGATCTCGCGGTCAATCTGGCTGAGGGCTTCACGCATTACCGGAGCAAACTCGGTATCGGTGATCAGGGCTTTGGCCTCGCCGTGCTCAAGGATAAAAGCCAGGGTCGCAGCATCCAGACGGATATTGAGAGCGTTCAGGACGGCGCCTGCCATGGGGATTCCGTAGTGGGCCTCGAGAATCTCAGGGATGTTGGGCGCCATGACTGCGACGGCGTCACCTTTGCCGACACCGCGCGACACAAGCGCGCTGGAAAGTCGTCGGCACCTTTCAGCGGTTTGGGCCCACGTGCGTCTCAGTGATCCGTGGATGACGGCTGGCTGGTCGGGATAAACCCGCTCTACGCGTCTTAACAGACTTAAAGGGCTTAAAGGGGCGTAGTTGGCCGGCGTTTGGCCCAGGTCCTGGTCGAAGATGTCGGTCATCAGCGCGGTTTGTGGCGTGAGGAAAGGGGCCGGATCATAACCCAAGCCAGATGTTGTGACGCAGATGCCAAACCTTGTCTGAAAGGCACTTGTCAATTAAAATGTTGCACTGCAACAATTCAGTTTAATAGACCAAATGCCTCAAAAAAGCTCCGAAGCGGAAGTTGTCTCCTCCGAGAACTTGGCTCAGACCATGGCAGAGGTCATGTCACGAAGTCAGCAACTTCTCTCGAAATTTATGCTGAATCAGACAGGAGCGCTGGACGATGGTTTTGACCCTGCCCAGCTGGGCGAGCAGTTCCTCAAAAACATGGCGCAGGTGAGTTTCGACCCCCAGACGCTGATGAAGGCTCAGGCGGAGTTTTGGCAGGATTCGATTGCACTGTGGCAGAGCGCCGCGCTTGGAGCGCTGGGCCAATCCGATCAGGGCGTTATTGAGCCTGATGCCGATGACAGGCGCTTTAGAAGCGATGCGTGGAACGATGGGGCTGTGTTTGATTTCATCAAGCAGTCGTACCTGCTTGCCTCCCGTTACGTGATGGCTGCGGCCGAATCCGTCTCGGGGGCCGATGATAAAAAGCGTGAGCAGTTCAATTTCTACACCCGCCAGTTTGTTGATGCGATGGCGCCGACCAACTTTGCCCTCACCAACCCTGATGTCCTGAAAAGGACTATGGACTCCCAAGGCGAGAATCTGGTGAGGGGATTTCAAAACATCCTGACCGATCTTGAGCGTGGGGAAGGCCAACTTAAAACACGGATGGTCGACACGGATGCCTTTGATCTGGGCCGTAACCTCGCCCTGACGCCGGGCAAAGTGATCCTGCAGAACGACCTGATTCAGTTGATCCAGTACGAGCCGACGACAAAGGCGGTCAGCCGCACGCCATTGCTCGTGATTCCGCCCTGGATCAACAAGTACTACATCCTGGATCTGCAGCCGAAGAATTCGTTCATCCGCTGGCTGGTCGCGCAGGGCCACACGGTCTTCGTTATTTCCTGGGTTAACCCAGGCAGTGAACTTGCGGACAAAGGCTTTGAAGACTATCTGCTGGAAGGTCCGGTCGCGGCGCTTGATGCCATCAGGGCGATTACCGGCACGGCGCAGAGCAATGTCATCGGCTACTGCCTGGGTGGGACGCTGCTCGCGGGACTGCTCGCTTATCTGAAGGCGACTGGCGCTGCTGATCAGGTAGCGAGCGCCACGTTCCTGACGACGATGATTGATTTTGAGGAGCCCGGAGACCTTGGGGTCTTTATTGATGACGATCAGGTTGCAAGCCTTGAGAAGAAGATGAAGCGCGACGGATACCTCGATGGTACTGACATGGCGACAACCTTCAATATGCTGCGCGCCAACGATCTCATTTGGTCGTTCGTCATCAATAACTACCTGATGGGGAATGAGCCGCTGGCCTTTGATCTTCTGTACTGGAACTCAGACTCCACCAGAATGCCCGCGAAGATGCACAGTGAGTATCTGCGCACGATGTATCTTGAGAACCGGTTCAAGAAGCCAGGCGGAATGGTGCTCGATGGTGTGACGATCGACATTCCTTCAGTCGACACACCCTGTTACTTCCTGTCGACCCAGGAAGATCACATCGCTCCGTGGCGTTCAACTTTCGCCGGGGCCAGTCTGCTGAAGGGGCCGGTGCGGTTTGTGCTCTCAGGCTCGGGTCACATCGCGGGAGTGGTGAACCCTCCGGAATCAAACAAGTACGGCTACCGCACCCATCGGCGCCGTCCTAACGGCGACGCCGATGGGTGGTTTGAAAGTGCGACCCAAAAAGAAGGATCCTGGTGGCCGGATTGGCAGCAGTGGGTGTCGAAGTTTTCGGGAAAAAAAGTTACGCCTCGAAAGCCCGGCGCCAAAAAAGCCTTTCCCGTACTGGAAGCGGCGCCGGGTACTTTTGCCGCAAAGCGGCTAGATGAGACAGAAAGCGGGTAAGCGCGTCACCGGCGGCGCCAGAAGATGCGGGTGCCTTTGCCCCGCCATTTGGGATCGTTAAAGGATTCTCCTTGCCAGCCGGTCCCCGGCAGGCTTTCGATTACCTGATCGTTGTTCCAGTCCCATGATCTTGAGAAGAGATCGGCAGCGCCGTAGTTGTCCATTGCAACGACTTCCAGCTGGTCCCCCGCGCGCCCGGCGAGGATGTCCTGCAATTGATCACGGTCGTAGCCGTCGTCGGGGTCGACCGACAGCACCGAGCAACCGCCAAGGCGTCGTGCAATCGTGATGAGTTTGTCGGGATCGCTCTCAGCGACGATATCGATGTTGTTCAGGCCTCTTTGGTTCGCCTCTGAAACGACAGAGTCAGCCCATTCGAGAGAGGGCTCCAGTCCGAGAACTGCCTGCGCCCGCCGACCAAAGAAAAGCGATGAGCCCCCTGTGCCGACTTCAATCACGCGGTCGTCGGACCTGACGAGGTCATCGAGCTTCCTGACCGCCCCGGGCGTCATCCAGGGAACTTCGTATTCCATGGCAAATCCGCCGCTGACATAGTTTTCGGGAATTCTGACGGCCATGATGCTTCCTTGAGTGTCTGGATCAGGTCTTGTACGGATCGGCTGCGTCGCGCAGGCCGTCGCCAAAGAAGTTAAAGGCAAGAATGATGATCACGACGGGGACCACAGGCAGCATCAGCCACGGGTATAGAGCCACCACGTTGATATTCTGCGCTTCATTGAGCAGGACGCCCCAACTGGTAATTGGCGGCCTCAATCCCAGCCCCAGAAAACTGAGCGCAGTTTCCCCCAGGATCATACCGGGAATGGACAGGGAGGCTGATGCGATCAGGTGACTCATAAAGCCGGGCAGCAGATGCCGACCAATGATCCGCCGGGGACGGGCCCCCAGTAGCTGAGCTGCTGTGCAGTAATCCTCCTCACGCAGCGCCATCAGTTTTGAGCGTACCGCTCGGGCCAATCCGGTCCAGTCCAGCATTGCCAGAATGACGGTAATGCCGAGAAAGATGAGAAGCGGGCTCCAGGTCACCGGCAACACTGCCGATAGCGCCATCCATAGCGGTATCTCAGGAAAGGACCGCAGCACTTCAATCACCCGCTGCACCAGCGCATCAATCCACCCTCCGAAATAGCCGGCCAATCCCCCGATCACGATGCCCAGAATGAAACTGACGGCAATGCCGACCAGACCGATGGTCAGCGAAATACGGGAGCCATAAATAATCCGCGACAGCAGATCGCGGCCCAGTCGGTCTGTGCCGAGCAAAAAGACGGTGCCGCTCTGCCCCGACAGGTTGAATATCTGCCCGGCACGTTCATATTTCATCGCGTTGACGCTCGGACAGAAGAGGTGAAAGCGCGACTCAAACAGTCCCCAGAAGTGATACGGATCTCCCTCACAGAAAAAGCGAAGCGGCTGCACGTTGTTGTGGTTCACTGTGAACTCGCGCTTGAGTGTGGACATGTTCAGCTTGTAGTTGTATCCGTAGACAAAGGGGCCGACAAACTTGCCCTCGTGAAAGAGGTGGATCGCCTGTGGCGGGGCATGAATAAAGCGGGCGTTGCGGGTATGAAGATCATACGGTGCAACCCATTCGGCAAAGGCGGCAACCAGATAGAAGAGCGCCAGCACAAACCCTGAGATGAGCGCCAGCTTGTGGCGTTTGAGTTTCCACCACATCAGTCGCCACTGAGAAGCGAGATACAGCTCCTCCTGCGCGGGGGTCAGCTTCTCAACCGAGTAAGGGTCGAAAGGCTCCCGCGAAACGAAATGAGGGGTTTTCGGTTCGGTCATTTCGCAGGCGCCCCCTGAAGCCGTATGCGTGGATCCAGCATGGCGAGCAGTAGATCCGAGATCAGCATCCCGATCACGGTAAGGATTGCGAGAAACATCAGGAATGAGCCTGCGAGATACATATCCTGACTCTGCAGGGACGCTATCAGCAGGGGACCCGTGGTGGGCAGGGACAGCACCACCGCAACTACTTCCGCTCCCGAGATAATCCCGGGCAAAAGATTGCCGATGTCGGCGACAAAGAAATTAAGCGCCATGCGCAAAGGGTATTTCCGCAGGAGTTTGCCCGGAGGCAACCCCTTGGCGCGCCCGGTGGTGACATATTGTTTTTCAAGCTCGTCCAGCAGATTTGCCCGAAGACGACGGATCATGGCGGCGGTGCCGGAGGTTCCGATCACGACCACTGGGATCCAAAGGTGTTCGAGCACCGAGAGCAATTTGGCCGTGCTCCAGGGCTGATCGATATATTCCGGATCCATCAGCCCTCCGATCGAGGTGCCAAAATGCACATTGGCAAGATAGAGCATGACCAGCGCCAGCAGAAAATTAGGTGTGGCGAGTCCAATGAAGCCGATAAAAGTGAGTCCGTAGTCACCCCAACTGTACTGATGAGTGGCTGAATAGATTCCGATAGGAAACGCAATCAGCCAGGTAAAGATGATGGTCACTACCGAAATCAATATCGTCAGAAACATCCTGTCCCCGACCACTTCGGTCACCGGCAGGTCATACTCAAAGGAATAGCCAAGATCTCCCTGAACGAATCCCGTTGCCCAGGTGAGGTACTGTTTCCACATGGGCTGGTCGAGACCGTACTGCTCCCGCAAGAACGCGATTTTTTTCTGATCGACGCTCTCGCCCTGGGCCTGCATGGTGGCGATATGGCTTTCGAGGTAGTCACCCGGCGGCAACTGAATAATCACGAACACGATAACGCTGATCGCAATCAGCGTTGGGATCATGGTGAGAAGTCGCCTTAAGGTATATCGAAGCATGAGTCAGGTGCCGGGTCAGCCGGTCACTCGGCAAGCCAGAAGGTGTCCGGACGGTACATGCCAAAGTAGGCCCCCGGTGCCCAAGCATAAACGCCTTGCTCCGGCACGTTCCGCAGGCGCGCGTTAACCACAATCGGCTGTGGGACTGAATTGACTGTGCCGATGGTGAAGACCTGGTCCGCATGAATCTCGAGCATCTGCTGCCAGACTTTATCTCTTACCTTCGCGTCGGAAGCGTTGCGCCATTGCTGCAGCAGGTCAGCCAGTTTGGCGACCTCTGCGACATCCGGTGCACTACCGGTGAGCCCTGCTGTTTCAAAGTACTGACCCCAAACCGGCCACTGTGGCTGGGTCTGGTTGGTGGGGGCGAGTTCGGTCGGCGGCGTATCTGCGGTGGGCAGCCCATTGTCGAGACCGGTCCAGATAGACATCAGCGCTTCGCCTGAATAAAGCCGTTCACGGAATACCTCCCGCTGCGAGGGTTTGGTA
>Ga0208127_1000521_pt1 | contig 19691 bp, 19 predicted proteins | sample ETNtaG_6_FD_185751 | JGI IMG/M metagenome (GOLD analysis project Ga0208127, IMG submission 185751) | Marine microbial and viral communities from oxygen minimum zone, Eastern Pacific Ocean - ETNP201306SV45 (SPAdes) (version 2) | ecosystem: Environmental > Aquatic > Marine > Oceanic ... | reverse complement strand
CCTTTTCAGGCCACTCTAGCTGGATCCTTTAAATAACTTAGGGGCAAAGGATCATGAATTACACTCCTTCTTTACATTCAGGAAATTCTTATTTTTTAAAAAAATGTCCTTGTATCAAAATCCCTCCACTGCCATAAGTTACTTGAATTAAGCAAGAGACCCGTCAGCACTAAAAGGGCAAAAAGTTCTTAACCAAAGACTGGTTCCCCCTCCCAACCAGAAAATTTTCCCGTTTTACTAAAATTTTCCTTATTTGGTATGGAACTTGAAGCAATGGGTCTAAACCTGTTTCAAGGAGGAAACAATGCCATATCACCAGGAAGGTGGAAGGGATTCGAGGGGAATTCCAGAATTTGAATGCATACCGGAGGAAGAACAGCAGGCCTATCTGAACGCGATTGAGCCGTTCGGCGGAGAAATGCTCCGGCGAAAATCATTGAGGCTTTCGCAGACCAAGATCAAATCCTCAACACTTCCGGCATATCCAGGTTTAAGCCAGCAGGGAATCCGTCATGGAAACCATGCTGCAAACTGGGATCTGCCCATGAGCGCTTGAACAAGAAATTAAACGGATAATAAGCATGATGGATCAGGAAAAAAATGAGGAGTTGAGGTCCCTGGGCATGGACCGGCTGAAGAAGTTACTTGGAGAATCCGAAAGGCTTCGCAAGATGAGCGGAAAGACGGAAAACCCGCCCTCCAATAAACAAATGAGGGAATGGGTGAAGATTCTCAAGGAAACCTCTCAGATTCTTGAACAGGAATTGGAGCGTCGCTCCACAGAGGAAATGAAAACCGAACGTTAAGCTGCTCAGGCAGTGAAGAAGTCCGCGGAGCATGAAGTTCCGCGAACCCAAGGCCCCTAAGGGCCGTGTTTGATATTGGAAATCAAATTCAGGAGGACCCATGGATCGGAGTCATAAAATTTTGAAATTGTTGAGTCAGTTGGAAATGCTCGAAAACGAGATTGCCATGACTGAAATTCAACTGGATGAAATCAATACCATGTCCCATCACGTTCAGAAGTTCATTGAACCCTGGGATGTGAAAAAAGCTGTACCCATCTTTCTAAAAGAGGCTGCATGACTGAGGAAAAACATAAAATCGATGATGAGGTCAACCCTCACGGACTTGCCGACCACAAGGCCCTGCGCAAGATGGGCACTGAACGGCTGAAGGAATTGCTCGACCAGACCTATGAAATGCGGAAAGACCGGTTGAAATCCAGTCCCTCGGCAAGCCCTTCGGTCAACCATTATATTGATGAATGGATCACCGTCGTCGAGGAAGAACTCCATCGTCGCGAAAACGAATCCGTCTAAAAATTTCCACATACTTCCTCCTCTGAATTTGCGGACCAAACACCCGAGGTCCGCCTTTGGAAGAGAGATTTTGTAGGCAGTTCCCTCCCTCTCTTTACAAGTCTCAATCCCCGGATTTTCCTTCCTCTTTCGGAAATCCTTCAAAGCTCCTGAATTCCCAGTCCTTCTTTGACTGAACAATTGAATTGAGCCTTTCTCTTGCGGGATCACTGGTCCTGATTGTGCATTTTCTGAGTTCGTTCAGGAACGCTGAAAAGCCAAATCGCTCAACACCAGTCGAAGCAAATGACTCGAAAAAACATCATCCTTCTCATGGTTTTCGGAATGGCTTCCATTTCTCTGGGGGGCTGGCTGATGGCTTCCGATGAAGCGTTTTTAAGACGGACATCAATGCAGGTCTGGCAGGCCATCGGTCTGCAGATGCAGCCCTATAAAGGGGGCAGGAGTCCGTCCCAGGGAGGACCTACCAAGCCCTCAACCACGTATCCGCCTAACTATACCCTGGATCAGCGCGTCCAGCGATACGGCACAGGTGAAGCCAGGTCACAGCAGTTCGTTCAGACACCGACCAACTACTTTTTTGTTCCCTCGATTCCTCCTGAACCCGGCTCTCAGGAGGTGAAGAAAAAAGAAACCGGGGAATGATTCCGAGGGTTTGACAGCCTCAGCTTTTCCTGCTCCAATGTTTCCGAGCAGAAATAACGATGTCCATCAAACTGACAGATAATTCAGGCAACCAAGTCCAAATCCCGGATCCTCCACGTTTTCATCAGCACATCCTGCAGTTTCACTCCAGGGGAACCAGCATCCATGATGAAAACGGACATTATTTCACCGTTGATGATGCCTTCCGTGAAAATCTTGAACGGTTGATGCAGGCATTCAGAAAGTCCTGAACAACCAGTCCTTTTGCATACAATACCTCACCATCCAGCATGATCCGCAACGCTTTACAAACTCCGGAGTTGGCGTATGCTGCAATCAGCATCGGCCTCAGTGTCTGCCTCCTTTTTGCCGTCCTCGTCTTCTTCCAGAGCCGACGGTCCCGAAAAGATTCTCCGCCATCGGAAAACCCGAAGGTTTCTGAATCAAAAAATGAATCCTAAAGAGGCTCTAAAGGTTGCCTTTTTTCAGTAACCTGTTTTACACTGAAATCCTTGCCAAACCTCTTTGAGCGAGAATAGCTCAGTTGGTAGAGTACGAGCTTCCCAAGCTCGGGGTCGCGGGTTCGATTCCCGTTTCTCGCTCCATTCTCTTCTTCTCACGAAACTCCCTAATTCCTCATTTTCCAAAATAAATTCTGGAATTTCCATCAGCGTTTCGAGTGTTTTCAAAAAATTTAGCAACATCCGGTTTTACCCGACTTCATTCATTTTCTGGGGTTTGATGGACACTCATATGGACACCAATTTTTTCATCGTTCATCCACGTCCCATCCTGCAATTCAGCATCGGTGACAACATTGTATCGTCGAGAGACTGAGGTCGTTTTATGACCGGAGATGGTCATGAGGGTGAAATGATCGTTTCGGGCAAACTTCAGATTCTTGATTGAGCAATGATACAGATCATGCAATGTCACCATAATTTTAACTCCTCAATCCATCAACGAGATCAACAATTTGCAATGGTTCCGATTATAGCTTAGTTGAACCAAGTAATAAGAATATATTACAATCTTTCAAACTTAACAGATTGTGAAAAAACTATAAAAAATAAGAGATAGCTGATGTACCAATTTTCAGATCAGACAGAAGGCAAGGAAACAGTTTTTACGATCAAATCACAGGACGTAAAATTTGGAGTTGGTGCATTAAGAGAATTATGGTCTGATGCCAGATCATTAGGAATGAACCAAATTGCTCTATTCCTCGATTCCAATATCAAAGCAAGTAAACCCATAAGCCTTATTCTGGAATCATTTCAATCGTCCGGACTGGAAGTCGATATCTATGATGCCGTTGTTTGTGAACCCAATACCTCCAGTTGTATGGCGGCAGCAGATTTTGTAAAACAAGGCGAATATGATGGTATTGTTTCCATTGGAGGAGGTTCGGTGATGGATACTGCAAAAGCAGCAAACCTCCTTAGTTGTCATGGGGGAGAGATCCTGGACTATGTAAATGCTCCTATTGGTCTTGCCAAGAAGGTCCCAGGTCCCTTATTGCCTCACATTGCATGCCCGACCACAGCAGGGACAGGGGCTGAAACCACTGGCATCGTGGTACTTGATATTGAAGAGGTGGGTCTTAAATCCGGAATCTCCTCTCCACATCTGAAGCCTAATCACGCCATAGTGGATCCAGAAACAACTTTGACCCTTCCATCAGGAGTAATTGCTTCAACTGGATTTGATGTACTCACACATGCTGTGGAATCGTATGTTGCGAGACCCTACACAAGTAGTGATCGTCCATTGGATCCCTCTCTTCGAATGGGTTATCAGGGAGCTACGCCATATAATGACATAGGGGCTCTTGCAGCTATTCGTATTGGCGGAAAATACCTTTTACGAGCAGTTCAGAACGATCAAGATGAAGAAGCCAGATTTCAGTTGATGTTTGCTGCCACCCTTGCTGGACTTGCTTTTAATTCAGCGGGAGTGCATATCCCTCATGCCATGAGCTATTCTGTTGCAACCTTAAAACATGAATATACTGCGAAAGGTTATGAAAAACTTCCACCAATGGCTCCACATGGAATTGCTGTTGTTTTGAACGCACCTGCAGCATTTCGTTTCACAGGACCAACTAATCCAGAACGTCATCTCGAAGTTGCTCAAGCGATGGGAATCGATACCAGAGATGCGAAGTTAGAAGATGCAGGGATGATCCTTGCTGACTGTTTCATCGATTTGATGAAGAAAACGGGGATCCCCAATGGCCTTGGAGCTCTAGGGTACAGTGAACATGATGTTCCTGCTCTTGCCGAGGGGGGTTTTGCACAACAACGACCTCTGAGTATGTCACCATGCACTGTCAGTGAGGAAGATTTAAAAAATCTTTATAATGACGCACTTCAATATTGGTAGCGGTGTTGAATCTAAGTCCTCATTCGAAAACGGAAAATATTTTAGAAATAAAATTGCTATAGGAATTTCAAAATAAATCAATAATCATTTAATAGATGAGTTTTCTTTTATAGAAGTGTTCGAAATATCATTTGGCTCTATACTTTTTCTAACTCTGTTAAAATAACATATGATTATCATTTTAAAGTAAAAAAATGATAAAATTTAATTGAATCGAAAATCCATATAAAAAACATTATGATTTACCAGGAAAATCAAATCAGGCAATTTCAAACAGTTTTTGGTTACAATCTTTTATCAGAAATAGAATTTTTTGTTGCGGAACCATTTTTACTAGTAACCATGGAAGATCTTTGGCAGAAATATGAATCAAAATTTAACATTAACAGTGAATATTTGTATTTCGTAAATTCATTAGAAATCAAAGATTTGGATGAAGATGCAAAGAAATTTGAAAATATTAAATCAATAATAGGATTTGGTGGTGGTCAAGCTATGGATGTTGCTAAATTTTTAAATTGGAAAACAAATAGCAAACTTTATCAATTTCCATCATCACTAAGCGTTGATGCGGTTTTTGGACACCGAGCGGGGGTTAGGGAGGACAGTAATGTTAAGTACCTAGGCTGGGCAGTTCCAGAAGCTATTTACATAGATTTTGATATCTTAAAAAGTTGTCCAAAACATCTTAATACAGGTGGGCTTGGCGATGTATTATGTTTTTATACAGGCATTTTTGATTGGGAATACGCACATAGAATAGGTAAATGTGAAGAAAAGTGGGCATATAATCAGTCATTGGCTGATATTTCAAAAAGCAAAGCTGATAACGTTGTCAATAACATAGATGATGTTTGTGAATTAACAGATAATGGCATTCAATTCTTGGTAGATGCCTTAAAATGGGGTGGTGCTTCTTTTCATGGAGCAGGTTGGAATCCAAGGCATATAGAAGGAGTGGAGCATTTTTTCTTTTACGCTCTTGAATCGTATACCAAAAAGAAATTTCTTCATGGACAAGCTGTTTGTTTAGGAGTTGTAATTGGCTGTATGATGCATCAAAAAAAAGAAGATGAATTACTTGGAATCATTCATCAGGCAGGAATTGATATAAGGCCAGAAGCAATGGGAATTGAATGGGAAGATGTGGAAAAGACCTTATACTCCTTAAAAAATTATGTTAAAGAAAATAAATTTCACTATGGCATTGCAAACGATTTTGAGGTGACAAAGGAATTTTTTCAAAGTGTGAAAAATAAGGTAGAAAGTAAATTTAATAAATGATCTTATGCTTTTACAGATCCTAACGTTAATCCTTTGACAATATGTTTTTGGGCAAATAATGAAAAGAGGATTAACGGAACTAGAGCTATTACAGAACTTGCTGTCATCCCGCCCCAATCTATAGAGGCATAACCTCTGAATTGCGATATCCCTAAGGTCACAGGATGAGCCTCACTAAACGTGAGTCCTATCGCGATCGCCAATTCATTCCACATCCATATCGCGTTTAGAACCGATGTTGCAACGATTCCAGGAATAACTATAGGGACATAGATCTTAAATAAAGTTGTCAATGGTCTACAACCATCTATGAGAGCAGCATCGTCAATCTCTGACGGTATTTCATCAAAAAAGCTCCTTAGCATCCATATAGAAAATGGTAGAACATGTACTTGATACATAAGTGCCAATCCGAAATGTGTATCGTAGATTCCTAGCGATTGGTAAATTGAATACATGGGTAGAACGAACAAAAATTCTGGGAGCATGTAGGCAACCAACAACCACTTCATAAAAGCAGATTTGAATTTTATTTTGTATCGTTTCAATCCGTAGGCACATAAAAGCGCAATAAATATTGAAATAATTATTCCTATCAAAGTAATCAATAATGAATTAAATATAGTTTGAGCGTAAAAATCGTTATTCCAAACCTTAATAAAATTCTCAAATGTTGGTTCAAATATGAATTTTGGTGGTCGAGTAAAGCTGTCTTTTTTCTTTTTAAGTGAAGTGATTAATAACCAATAGATTGGAATAAGTGTTAAAATGATGGCAATAATACTTACGATATAAGGAAGGATTAATTCCTTGATTCGTTTTCTATTCGTCACTCTTCCCTTCAAATTTGGAATAAATCAATATTAGGGTAAAAACAACCATAGAAAAAATAACCATTACGGTCATAGATTTTGACATTTCGAGAAATCCAAAAGCCATTCTATATGAGTAGGTTTGAACGACTTCGGTCGATATTCCCGGCCCTCCTCCAGTAATTCCCCATACAAGATCAAATATTTTTAAAGTATCAATCGACCTGAAAATGATTACTAAAAAAATAATTGGTTTAATAAGCGGAAGCCTAATAAAACGAGTAATATCCCATTCTGACGCTCCATCTATTTTTGCTGCTTCTACAGTATCATTGGGGATCCCTTGAAGGGCTGCCAGAATAATGATGAAAACAAATGAGGTTTGCCACCATACATCGACCCCAATGAGTGTTGGCATCGCTGCTTCAGTGGAACCAAAAAAACTGGATCTTATATCTATTTGTTTTAATCCATATGGAATTACACCAAACAAATTATTAAACATGATTTTTGAAATCATGGACACAATGATTCCTGATACCATTAGAGGTAAAATTAGGATAGTTCTAATGACTGTAGAGCAAAAAACAATCCTATCTACAAAGATGGCTAAAATTATTCCTATTGTTACTTCTAAAAAACAGGAAACAGAGGCAAATACAAAAGTATTATAAATTACAGTCCAAAATTCAGGATCTGTCAAAAGAAATAAATAATTATCTAGCCCTATAAAGTTTTCCTGATTTCCCCAATTCCAATCAAAAAAACTAAAATAAAACGAGAAAGCTACAGGGTATATGGAAGTAAAAAAGAGTATAACAAAGGCAGGAGCAATAAATAAATAACCGATGTGGCGGCTCATGATGAAAGGAGGGGAACGCCCCCTCCCTCGACCTTAAATTTTATTTATTGTAATTTAAGAATTTACTATTTGCTTTTTGTCCAGACTGTAAAGCTGCTTCACCGCCATGGATCCTGTGAATGGTGTCTACAATTTCAAGTGCATATTTGCTCCAACCCTCTTTCATAACAACTGAACTTCTGGTTGTTTTCATTGACTCAAGGGTTGCACTTACATAGTCAGGATTCAGCGTCTTTGTGTAAACATTATTGCTCCATGTTGACATTCTCGCTGCACCGCCATGAAATGCACCAATTTTTGGTTCATTCATTTTATTGGTCATATATTGAATGAAATACCAAGCTGCACCTTTTTCAGGAGCATTTGCTGGCATTCCTAGACCCCATTGCCAATGAGCAGTGTAGGATTTTCCTCCTTTGACTTGAGGAGGAAGAACGGCATAGCCAACATTTCCTTTTGATGGAGAATCAGCTTCTTCGAACCATGGTCCAAACAGGGACGCATCCACAAAAAAAGCAGAAAGATTTTGTTGAAAAGCTGTGCCTGCTTCATTCCAATCATAGGCCTTGATGTCATCTGGACCCGCGCTCATCAAGCCTGCGTATTGGGCTAGCCCTCTTTGAATTGCTGGATGGTCCATTTGTGGACTTTGCCATCCATCCTCAAACCATATATTTTGAGGATAATTTACGCTTCTTGAACCCCAAGAATTGTATACAACACCAGTGATAGTATCGATTGCGGTATCAGTCCTTTTTCCTCTTACAACCATACCCATAACATCACCATTTGACATTTTCTTAACTTTGTTTGCAGCAAAAATAAGATCATCAAACGTTTCGGGGACTTTTCCGCCTAAGTATTTATTTACGTGATTTTTGTTATAAAACAATATGTATGATTCAAAAGAGGCTGGAATGCAGTAATGGTTAGATCCAGGTCCCCCCGGGAATCTGGTGGACTGGAGAAAACCATCTGGAAAATCCGCAATATCATAACTTGATGATGTTTGATTAGAGTCAAAAATAAACTGATCAAGTGGCTCCAGCAGACCGGCCAGATACTGATTAAATGCCGTTGAGTCCATTGGGCAGAAATGAACATCTGCAACACCTTTGCCTGACCTGAGTGCTACTTCCATCTTATCGAAATAAACATCCTCGGCCATCGCATTTACTTTAACTTTAATCCCAGTGTCTCTTTCAAAGTCGGGGAGTACCGACCTGATCCCTTTCAGAACAGGGTGTTCACTCATCAAAAAAGTTATTGTTTTTCCAGAATGCGCTTTCCAATCAAATGCTGAAGCTGATCCGACGAAAAGCAATGAGATAGAAAAAAAGATTGAAAACAATTTGGATAACATTGTTACTCCTATAATTGAATGGATTTAAAAAAATTGAAGAGTAGAATAGTCAAATATGAGATGCAAGTACTTTCTAATAAAGATTTTTTAACGTAACCAAGAGGTCATTCATCATATTATCTCTGGTGTTATCACTCATTTTACTAGGCATGTTTAACCCGATGGTTCTAATCAACAAATGATCCAAATTTGGCAAGGCTCCACGATCATACTTGTATTGAGTATGAAAACTATTTTTTGGATCCTCCCAAGGTGATCCGTCATTCATTGGAAATTTTTTAACCAATGGTTCGATATTGTAATATATATGTACTTCGAAATCATGAAGAAACCATACATTGAAACCTTTATCTTTTAGATCTTTTGCAATCTCACGACCCTTTGAAATCGCAGTATTATCATCGAGGTTTTCTGGTAAGTGAAAACAAAGATAGTATCCTGTATCACCAGGGTTGTTTTGATAGGCTCTCTTTCTTAATTTAATTCCTTGTTTCTTAAAAAATTCTTCAAAAAAAGAATGATTTTTTCGAATATTATCAAGAATGCTATCTAATTTTTTTAATTGGACTCTTGCTACGGCTCCTTGTAATTCACTCATTCTTCTTCCATGACCCCAACCATAAGGGATATCTCCATACCAGTTGATATTATTTTTTTCTTTCTTGATATATCCAGCATTATGTAATGCATCTACTCTATCATTTAGCTCCTTATCTCGAGTAACAACCATTCCACCTTCACCAGCAGTAATATCTTTATTGAGCTGTAAACTGAATGTGCCTAAATCTCCAAATGTCCCAAGTTTGTAGCATCCTTCTGGCAAACTGGCTTGACTCGACCCTGGAATACCAAAAGCATGTGCACCAAGGGACTGGGCACAATCCTCCAGAACAAATATTTTTGATAGATTATCCTTTTTCCTGGAATTGTTAACATTTCTAACAACTTCCATTATTTCGCCAATTTTTGAAGAACCACCCAACATAGGGACGACCATAATCACTTTTGTTCGTTCGGATATTTTTACTTTAAGATCCTCAGGATCAACTCCTAAAGTTTGGTCTGAGTCCACCAAAACAGGTATGGCACGAGCTCTTATTATTGCAGAAATACTGGATATCCACATGAATCCTGGGACTATGACCTCATCTCCACTTCCCACCCCCAAAACATCTAAAGCGATTTCAAGAGCTCCAGTGCCTGAATTTACAGCTGTTACATATACTTTATTATGTTGATTATTGTTACTTAAACTTGAAGTGCTTAAGTACTCACCAAGTTCTTTTTCAAAATTAAAAACCTCTTTATCGCATTTTACTCCGTAGTATCTAAATGGAGATTTGTTTGATATTACTTTTGATACGGCATCTACTTCTTCTTGATCATACCATAATGCACCAGGATATTCATGTGGATACATAATCTAAAATAATGATTAAAGTTAAAAAAATTTAAGAAAAGAATTATCTAATCTCACTTGAGGGGATGAAGTAGCGATTTTCTTTATCACATGGGTATAACCATTATACTGGTCATTAATATTATAATTCAGGCGAGCAGAAGTCACATACATGTCATTTCCCTTAAAACAAATTGATGTGGGTCTTGTAAATGGTAAAGACAGTGACCTGATTAATTTTCCCTTAGGATTAATACATGAAATTTTCCCTCCATCCCAATGTGCGACCCAAAGATTGTCTTTAGAGTCTGTAATCATGCCATCCGGGAAACCGTCCTCTCTTTTTCGAAATTGATAGAATGTAGTTATATTTTCGAAATTTTCTTTCGATAAATTAAATTTAGCTTTATAAATAACCCTTTTTGGTGAATCAGTAAAATAAACTGTTGAGCCATCTTTGCTAAAAGCAGGGCCATTAAAAACTTTAAATTTCATTTTAATTTGAGTTATATCTTTCCCTAAAATCCATAAACTCCCTTTTTCAAAAAATTCATAATAATCTCGACTACCGAATATGAGACTCTCTCCACTTGGATGCACAGAACCATCATTAATGATATCGTTTTCAAGTTTGATTGCCTCTGAAACAAATTTACCATCAAGCGTTAGGCCTTCTGAACCTCCACTTAAGTAATGATTGTTTATAGTTTTAGCCACAAATGAAGAATGAGCTCCAAGTGTAAAAACTTTACAGTTCGCATTTTTATTATATTCAAAAACTTTACTGTTTGGTATATCAACCCAGGTAAGAGTTTGCTCAGTTCCATCATATGAAATTCCCTCTCCTAGATCTGAGCGTTTAAATGTCAACCTTTTTAAGATATTTTTCATTCTTTCAATATGTACAACTTAAACCACCATCGACAAAAATAGTTTGTCCAGTAATGTATTGACTCATATTTGAGAGAAGAAACACAAATGAACCAGAGCAATCTTCAGGACTCCCACCACGCTTCAGAGGAATTTTACCATTAGTAATATATATATCTTTAAATGATTCCATTTCATGTTCATGTTCACCACTTTCCGTGTATGCCATTCGTGTGTCTATAAATCCAGGAGCTATAGCATTGACTCTTATGTTATGTTTCCCGAGGTCTACTGCCATAGATCTTGTTAGCATCAGTAAGCCACCTTTTGCAGTTGAATAAGCAAGTGAATCGTTGACGGCGAAAAATGCTTGTGTTGATAAAGTATTGATAATTGCAGGATGTTCTGATTTTTTTAATTTTGGGATAGTTTTTTGGATCATCCTTAAGGCTCCAGTTAAGTTTGTGTCAATGACTTTATTCCATCGTTCTTCATTAATGGTTTCAACATTATTAATGTCCAATATCGCAGCGTTGTTAACTAGCCCATCTATATGATTCCAACTTTTTACTTTATCTAGAGCCTGATTAATTGAATTTTCACTACGTATGTCAATTTCTGAGAAAATAACATTTTCCGAAAATTTAGATAATTTCTTTTCTGCAATCTCAAGAGCTACACGGTCGACATCGCATATGAGTACATTAGCTTTTTCATTAAGAATTGATTCCGCAGCAGAAAAGCCAATGCCTTGAGCTGCTCCAGTAACAATTATGAATTTGTTTTCTAATAATCCCAAATTTAATCTCCCCAAGATAAAATATTTTTTTCCCTTGTTGATTTTACTTCAGACCAAGTCTCTTTTTTCCTCTCTGGATCATTTGTGAAATCATTCAGCACCTTAATTATTGAATCAGACACCAATCCAATCTCGTCATGATTTATATTGCAAGGGTCTAAAAAAAACTCCTGATTTTCAATTAGGTCGTCCCTCACAACAATTGAGGGGTTCAGATTTTTCAGTCTAGATGAAATTTCCCATGCGTTCGCGAAACATCTTTCAGGATCTATTTTTATTTTTAAACGAGTTATTGGATTTCCCGTCCAATCTTCGTGTTCGCTAATCTCAATACCCTGTAAGTCAAATAGATCATTCTTCCATTTTTTTATTATTTGAGTTTCTTTATTTTTTTCGAATTCATGATCTCTAGTCATCCAGCATTCTAAAGCACTAATGGCACCTGCAATTCCTTCTTTACCGACCTTCATATGCCGACCTATTCCTCTATTTTGTAGATGAACATTTTTAATATATTGCTTTTTCCCAGCAACAATTCCACTTGTGACGCCCGATAAAAATTTATGTCCTGAGTAGATTACTAGATCTGCTCCTAATTTTATTGGATTGGTAAGGTCGTACTCGGATGCCATATCAACGATAACTGGTACATTTTGCTCATGGCATATGTTCACAAATAAATCCAAAGGTAGCTCATTCTCTCTCACGGTATGATGTGAAATAACGTAAAGCCCACAAATCACATCCTGATCTAATGAATTCCTAAGGTGATAGGTCTCACATTGTGCTGCTGATCCTATCAATTGAACTTTCGCGCCAGTAAGTTTGATAGACTGATCTACAGGAGCTCCATAATTGATCTGATGCCCCATCTGTAGAACCACTTTTGATTTTTCATTTTCTAAAGGTATTTTCTCAATTTTGTCTAAATTGTTCTGTGTAATAAAAGATGCTATTGAAGCGACTATTCCAGCACTAGAAGAACTAGTGATACACCCAGATTCGGAACCTATAACTTTTCTGATGACGCGACTTGCTTCATTTTGTAATTGGTCTATGTCAACAAATGAATTTAGGATCTGATCAACATCTTTTCTTATTTTTGGTAAAACTCTTGAGGCCCCTAAACTGGTCATCGTTCCAGAAACATTAATGATTCTGTTTAGATTCCATCTTTCAAAGATATTATCGCTATCCATTGATTATTTTGATTTACTTTTTATTTTCAATGATTTTTGAATATAGATATAAATACGTTACTCAACTTGGTGAAGGGCTGCCCAGCCTCCAATCAACATAATCATAAATCTGCCCTTCGAATTCATCAAACTCAAAGATAGCCTATGGAATATTTGATGGGAAGGGCAAGAGCTGGAAACTCCGGTGTAACACAATATACTCAATAATCCAGAACCCTCTTTACATATAGTTTTTAAAACCTCGTTATTTTTAGCCCTACCAGTCAATCAATCGGCGAAAGATTACTTCGTTGAGCCTTATGTTTTGACCGAGGAGAATTGGATCCACTTCCAACATCACCTAAGAGGATTGGCCCAAGATGAAGAACTTAAATGCGTATTGGAGAGCATAAAAAAAAATATGGCACACAGGACCGAAAACTGAGTGCCCAGAAAGTTGCAATCTAGACCCTCAGGGAGAAAAAGAGTGTCTGAAAATGCGGGGGACCTTATGAACCCCATTTACGTGAGCTTTTCAAAGTAACTTTTTGCCCCTCTCCCTTTGCCTTTAGAAACATAGCTAACACCTGCATCCATCATTTTTTTAGCAAAAAGGGAGTGCTCATCCCGGATGTCTTTCACAATCCTGCTCCATTGGCGTCTGCTGATGAAAATCCTCTCCTGGAACCAACTGTAGGTATATTTCCCTGAATGGGCATTCTCCATAAGCCTTGTAATTACTTCTTTAAAATTAGTTCGATCATCACTTGAATTTATATCGTTCCATTTAAATTTCCATTCATGTAACTGCATCAATGGCATTTCAGTACATATACCGTTAAGGACCTCTTCTCCCTCTTCTCCATGAGGAATCAGAAGATAAATTTTAGAGGATTTGCAGTTCCCATATTCATCAATAACACGTCTGCATCTGATTCGGTTAATGGCTTGAAGAATTGATACCGTGATTTGTGATAATTGAAGTCCTCTTTGAATATCCTCGATTGTCCCAAATGCTCTTTTGGTAGAATTCTGTAACCATTCATTACTTTGCAATCCTCTTATTGCCATGAAAGTGTTATTAGCCCAGACTCTATCGCGATATGGGATTCCTGCAATCACCACCGTATCAAAGTCCTGCCAGTCATTTTTCCCGTCAATAGCACCCCAATGGGTTACCTCAAAGTTCCTGAAATCATGTTCCTGAGATGAATACCAATGTTCTGAATCTTTGTGGCAAACTAGTAGTACCTGGCTATCAGTAGAAATTATCCGCTTCAACTCTTTAAAAAGTTCAATAGACCTGGATTGCCCTTTTAAATTCATGCTTTGCTTACCTAATTGGGTGGTCCTTGAGACATAAAGATCTACATTGGAGTAAGACCTCGCACCTTTAGGTGTCCTGATTCTCACAGACTTGTCAGAGAGAAGATCCCATAACAAATTCTGTTTAGCAGTAGCATCCATGACCACAGCTCCTTCGATTCCATCTGGGATAATCAACGAAGCAGTATTCAAAGTATTGAATTTCCCTTTCTTGCTGAAATAGTTCCAATTCAGGAATAACTCAGTTAGATCATGAATGATCCTGTCCAGTCTCTCTCTGATCCTGGTATTTTCATGATCATCATGAGACTCATTCAGGATTTTGTCCCACCTGTAATTTCTTAGATCTCCGCGAAGATCATTCAATTCAGAAAATGGTTTCTGATAAGAGCCTCCTGACAGAATTTTGTCACGATCAGGACCCGTACTTTTCTTGGATATTTCATGGATTTTCTCAAGCGTTTGTTTCGCAGTTTCAAAAGCTAAAATGGCATAAGGATGTTTGTCTTTGACATCCTGTGGAATGACACCTAGCACATAATTGAGGTCCTCGAGTTTTACTTGAGATGACCGTACTAAGTCCAAAGCCTCATCAATGACGATCAATCTTCGTTTGGATTTTCTATAAGTAGTGTAGTTTTTCCAACTCCAGTCTAAATCATGTTGAAAGCGGTCCAGACTGTTCTCATAAGCCTTATGGGTAATCACTAAAACCTGAGTATCACGAAGGTCTTCCATAGGTATTAGATGATCAGAGTGTCTTGAGACTGCTTTCTTAACTCCAGCAATCTGGTTGATTGATGAGGCAATCATATCTGCCTGCTCTTTAAACCGGACAACAATCAGTGCACCTATAATCTCCGGCAACATCGAGCAGTAGATAACCAGTCCCTGAGTTTTTCCAGAACCTGTGGGAGGCTGAAGTACATACCATATGGGGGAGAATTCATTCTCCACTTTATGATTAAAGGTCTCACAAATTTTTGACCAAATATTTTCCAACTCAGGGCTTGAGGTATTTTTAAGACTACTCTGCCAATGGTTCTTCATGTTAGAGACAAAACAATCCACTGGGACTGACATTGGTTTACTCAAGTTTGTTGTAATTGAGAATAATATGGCCATGGCTCTATAAGTATTATTATAGAGGTATGGCACAATTAATTACTCATGAGACCCAGATCAATTCTGGGTAAACATGAATAAAGAATGATTTGAATTATTTATTGTTGTGTATGAAAATTTAGTTTCAACAACACACACCACCACATCTTTAAAAGTAACTTTGGTTATTCATTTGACTTAATCAAATGGAATAATTACAAATTAACTCTTTTAAAAGCTTAGTAGTAATGACTAATGGGATTTAGTTGAAATGATCAACAGACATTTTATTAGAAACCAATTCTGCAAACTTGGTTTCCATTGTCATCCGATTCATTTCAATAAGACTCTTAGCAATCTGAAGTCTCTCTGAGTCATCTTCACATTCATTATAATCTATTGCAGCCTCAACCATTTGAAGGGTTTTAGCGATGGCCACATGAGACTCTTGTTGAAATTCAGATAAATCTTCTTTTGTTAGTCCGTATCGTTCTTCTGCTTCTTCATGAGATAGTATCTGCATACATCTTTCACATAATTAAGTTGACGGATTTATACTTTGACACCAAACCATTCCCATGGTTCGAATATCAATAATGATTCGATCTAACTGGACTAGATCTATAACAGGAGGGAATAAAGATAATGACTAATCGGCGAATTAATACCGCCTTTATTACATGAAGCATATCGAGACTGCATCAGTCAGATGTCTTGTCTCAATGTCGTTATACTCTACCAAAACTAAACTCATTTGTCAAGCCGCTAGAAACAAACCTAAAGGTTTGAAGGATTAAAAAAACAGATAAAAGAAGAGGTTTACGAATTGATTCATACCTATTCATATTAAATATAAATAAAATTAATTCTATTTACCAGATTATCAATCTCACCAAAAGATAATCTGTTCAAAGCATCTCTCTGACGTTCGATTCTTACACCAGAAGAATAAACGTCTCTCACCAGATTTTTATGTGTATGACCTACAATAGTCTGTGTGATCGAAAGCTTTGTTCCTAGATTATCCATTTCGGTCATGAAATTAGATCTGAATGAGTGAAAAGTATACTTCCTCTTTTCGAATCCTAATTGCTTTCTTCTGGTTGTCATTATTTTGCCTACGTAATGACTTCTGTCATCATGATAGGATTTTAGACCCTCTATTAAATAGTCATGACTTGAAGAATCATAAAGACCCTTCACCAGAGGTATTAGTATTTTGTGAATCGGTATCTTTCTAATTGAAGAACCTGTTTTACCATTGGTCACCAAAAAACAGTCCTCATCCAGATCTGCTTTCTTTAAAGAGCAAATCTCATCAAGCCTCATACCTGAGTACAAAGCTACTGCAGAGATAACCAAGATAGTCGGTTCATTTTTGATATGATCAAACCACCTTTGAAGCATCTCATGGGTGTAAGGAAGGTTGGCCAGATCATTAATACTTTTACCCTTCGGCCTTGGTATTACTTTTGACACACCCGTAACAGGGTTATGTCTAATAAGCCCGGACCCTTCAGCCCAGTTAAAGAATGAACTCAGGTCACCCAATATCCCATCAATGGTATTCTTTGCGTAATTCTCTCGTTCAATGAGTTCACTCAAGAATTCAGACACGTGCTTCTTTTGAACTGACCTGATGTCTTTATCTCCATACCAACCTATGAATCTCTCAAGATTCATGAGTTTTCTGGAACATGTGTACTCTTTGAGTGACCTCTTTTGGACCTCTATAAATTTGTCCTTCATTAAAGACAACAAAGCAGTATCAGGATCAGATGCTCTGTATGCATCCTTCAGTGCCTCTACTATACCTATGGGGACCTGTGTTCCTTTATAATCATGATGGTGCCCATTTAGAACTGAATGAGCTACCTCTGGGCCCCATAATTCCTCCAACTTTGACTCAAGCACATCTGAATTCCATGTATCTTCATTTGACCGGTTCTTCTCATTGAACTGCCTCAACATCAATCCACAGTCAATTAGTTGCTCTTCTTTTGATCGATTTGACCCAAGTTGCTTCTTTGCAATAGAGATCATTTGGGCATACCTATCCAGGTACTTGTGTTTCAAAAGTTTCGCCTCTTGAAAGTCTTTGGTCTTAAGACTTTGGACAAACTCTTGTTTACCAAAAATGTCTTGAACTGAATAAGGTATCGCAAATCGGACGTACCAAGTCCTACCTCTTTTTAAGAGGTATTTACCATCCATAACAATTTAGATTTTAATTGATTAGAATTAGATACCCAAGATGCCCATAATCTTGGTCAAATTTGGAAGCAAGAATTGCTCAAGCTGGACGTAACTATAGCAATTGCAACGGTATTTGTCAAGTGGGACTCAAGTCAGACAGATATTCAAGCGACATATTATCTATAGATAATAAATTCTTAATTTCATCCAATTTTGTAACCCCATGGGCATTATAATTGTGTCAAAAATAGACAAAAGGAAGGAGGGGTAAAGGGGGGAATCTGGGGGATTCCCTTAGAAGTTGACCTGAGAGATTTTTGGGTCTAAAAGTTTTCTGGTTGCTGAATACTTGATTAGAATGGATTGTTATCAATTTCTTTATTGTTGAATGTCCACTGATGACTTTTTCTCTCATTGGTTTTTTTCTGTTTGACAGCAACTAGACATCTTATATAGTTCCTATAGCCAAGCGGATAGTGGCTAGACCATTTGAAAACATAAATAACATCCGCAGTTTGAGGTGCATTACTTAAGACCATGTGTCCAGCTCATGCGCTGATCAAACACTGAAGGGCCTGAAGGCACCCTTCAGTTCAGAAATCTTTTACCACCCTTCTGCACCTTAAAAATCCTAAACATCCTAAAGTTGCTCTTGTTGGTCTTCTTCGTTATTGATCTCATGAAGGGACCTAATGGAATCAGCGGAAGATAAATAGCTATGTTTCTGGATAACTTCTCAACTTTCTAGAATGACTATGAAACTGGACTTGCCTCTAATCTTATTTGTTTTCAATATGATTTTTCTAAACCTTACCAACTGAAGTGATTATGCAAACAGAAGCAATCAACACCACTAAAGATATTGAAGTATTCCAAGAACAGGAAGTTACTCGATCAAAGCCTTTCAAGTTCAGCCTTGATGGAAATCTAGGTGTCCAAATGGCTTTTATGACTGGTCTAGGAGGGATTCTATACTATCTATTCTCTTGTACTTGTCCGGCCTAATGGATCTTATAATTCTCATTCCCCTTGGCTTAGTAGCACTAGTTGGAGCCTACCTATGTTATCATTTTATTTTTCATAGAAATGAACCTCATGACTTCTGGTCACATACAAGCAAAGTAGACCCTGATGACTCCCATGGGAACCAAGAGCCACATATATAAATGGGATCTGTTTTCTAAAGACCACTAAACTTATCTGACACTTCACCCACGAACCAAAAGGTACCCTCTTCCATAACCAAGGTATTCCTACTCCTTATCCTTTTCCACCCTCTGTGTTCAGCTACAGGTTTAACAAGCCTGCTTTCTAGTGCCTTTAAAATCATGTTTGGATTGAGTCCACACTTGTTCAATATATAAAAGTAAGGAGGGGACAAGGGGGGAATCACTTTGCTGTCAATATGTATTTGCCTGTGAGATATTTATTTTGTCAATATTGAGATCAACTCCTATTGTAGCTTTTCAACCTTTTAGAGAATTCCAATGAAAGTATTTCTTAGATCCACGATATTAGCTTTATTCTTTCTCGCTAATGCAATTTATGCAGCTGACTCAAAATCGAACAGAAAAGACAATGTCGTGTCATTTGGAGTAAAAGGAGGTGTCGGTTGGCCAGCTATTACATCACCTATTTTCATTGCAATACCGGGTGAAAAATGGAGTGTTGGATTAGATTATGGAAGTAAAACGTTCACGACAGATGGAGAGATGTCTGAATCATCTTCTACAGGTATAAAGAGTTCAGGAACACTAAACATTACTGATACAGGACTCTTCGCGAGATACTTTTATGGCAATTCATTCAATTCCATATTAGCTATCAACTCAATGAATTCAGAAATGACTGTCACAGCAACAAATGCTTCAACAGGAGGAAGTGCAAAAGGAAGTTTATCAACTTCTGCAATCCGTTTTACTACAGGTATTGGTAATCATTGGACTATGGATTGGGGATTTGAAATAGGAATTGATTGGCTGACTGCTTCAACTTTATTAAGTTCATCTTCTAGTGCAACTGTGACCGAATCCAGTGGAACTATTGATGTGGCTGATTCAGAAAAAACAATCAAAGAACTGGGAGAAGGCATAAATACCTTTTCAGCTATACCAGGAGTTTTCATATTCAGTATTGGTTTCAGTTT
>Ga0208127_1000519_pt1 | contig 19723 bp, 18 predicted proteins | sample ETNtaG_6_FD_185751 | JGI IMG/M metagenome (GOLD analysis project Ga0208127, IMG submission 185751) | Marine microbial and viral communities from oxygen minimum zone, Eastern Pacific Ocean - ETNP201306SV45 (SPAdes) (version 2) | ecosystem: Environmental > Aquatic > Marine > Oceanic ... | reverse complement strand
GCTTAGAGAGGGAGCAGGAGATTCGCCAACAATTGCTGACAGCGTATTTGTTACCTACAAAGGGATGTTATTAAATCGTAACCAGTTTGACGAAAGAACCAGCCCTATTTGGTTTGAGTCACTTTCAGTAGTAAAAGGTTTTAGTGCACTAATGCCACATATCAAAAAAGCGGCCGCACCCACCATTAATTCAGATGGTACTTATGCCTTTGATGGATTTGGTTCTGCTGCTATTTTTATGCCTTCTGCAATGGGTTATTATAACGATTCTAGAAGCGTACCAGCTTATTCACCACTGATTTTTGCTGTTGATTTATATACTTACAACACCACAGATCACGATGGCGATTCTATTCCCACGTATATTGAAGATTTGAACCAAGATGGATATTTCGATGAAGATACTGATAGCGATAACATTCCTAATTATAGCGACCAAGATGACGACAATGACGGCATACTAACCCGTGATGAGTACGATGTTAACAATGACGGAGTACCGGACGATACTGATAATGATGGTACGCCAGATTATCTAGATCAAGATTAGGCTTTTTTAACCAAAACTTCTTTCGCCTTCTTAATAATAGAATCAGCGTTTAGGCCGTATTTTTCCATTAATTGAGCAGGAGTTCCAGATTCGCCAAAAGTATCTTGTGTGGCAACAAAAGCTTGTGGAGTGGGGTGCTGTTCTGCCAAAACTCGAGCAATACTTTCTCCTAAGCCACCCAAGTAGTTGTGCTCCTCACAACTTACTACTGCACCTGTTTTTTTAGCAGATTCTAAAATAAGTGCATCGTCCAAAGGTTTGATGGTATGTATGTTGATAACCTCAGCGCTAATGCCTTCCATGTGTAGACTTTTTGCAGCTTCAAGAGCTTCCCAAACGAGGTGTCCAGTAGCCACAACTGTAACATCTGTCCCTTCTTGCAAAAGAATTCCTTTTCCTATTTCAAAAGGCAAATCACTAGTGAAATTGGGAACTGCAGGGCGTCCAAAGCGCAAGTATACAGGCCCATTATGCGCTGCTACTGCATGAGTTGCTTTCCGCGTCTGCTCAAAGTCACAAGTATTTATTACAGTCATGCCTGGTAGCATTTTCATCAATCCAAGGTCTTCAAGAATTTGGTGTGTAGCACCGTCTTCACCAAGCGTGATGCCAGCATGCGAAGCACATATTTTTACGTTTTTATGCGAATATGCAATCGATTGACGAATTTGATCATATACGCGGCCTGTTGAGAAGTTGGCAAAAGTTCCTGTAAACGGAATTTTACCCCCTATGGTCATTCCAGCAGCAATTCCCATCATATTGGCTTCTGCAATACCTATCTGAAAAAAACGTTCTGGGTGAGCGTCTTTAAAAGCATTCATTTTTAACGAACCCGTAAGATCGGCACACAATGCTACGACATCTTCATTTAAATCGCCGATTTCGGCTAAACCAACGCCAAATCCAGAGCGTGTATCAATTTTATCGGTAAATGTGTATTCTTTCAATTCCATCTTAATAATCTCCTAAAGTTTCTTCGTTTTGTGCCAAGCCTATGGCCAATTGCTCATCGTTTGGTGCTTTTCCGTGCCATGCATGTGTATGCATCATGAAGTCAACACCATTACCCATAATCGTATGTAATAAAATAGCTACAGGTTTTTGTTGACCCGAGGCGCTCTTGGCTGCTTCAAAACCTGCTATAATAGCACGGACATCATTGCCTTTTTCTACATTTATAACGGTCCAACCAAAAGCTTCTAGTTTGGTACCAACGTCGCCTAGTGGTAAAACGTCATCTGTGCTGCCGTCAATCTGCTGTTTGTTGTAGTCTATGGTTGATATAATGTTGTCTATTCCTTTGGCCCCTGCATACATTATGGCTTCCCAGTTTTGCCCTTCTTGGAGTTCACCGTCTCCATGGAGGCTGTAAACCATATGCTTATCTTTATTTAGCTTTTTTGTTTCTGCTGCACCTATGGCAACTGACATGCCTTGACCAAGAGAACCTGAAGCAATACGCACACCAGGAAGACCCTCATGGGTAGTTGGGTGACCTTGAAGGCGGGAATTTAATTTTCTAAAAGTGGCAAGCTCCGAAACGGGAAAAAAACCACTTCGTGCCAAAACACTGTAAAAAACAGGCGAGATATGCCCATTTGACAAAAAGAAGAGGTCTTCGTTTACGCCATCCATGTTGAAGTCGGTTGAATAATTCATAACATGTTGATAGAGCGTAGCGAAAAATTCAGTACAGCCCAACGACCCACCAGGGTGGCCTGAATTTACTTGGTGTACCATGCGCAAGATATCACGACGCACCTGTGGTAAAAGCTGTTCGATTGATTCAATGGATGCCATAGAAAATAAATTTTCACAAAAATAAAACTTCACTTCCAGCTAATGCCATTATTTTATCATTATTTCTATTAAAATAATGAACAGTTATTAATAAGCCGCATACCCACTAGTGTTATGTATATTTGACAGGTGAAATTTTCATTACTAAATACGGACAAAGCTTCCAAAGCTAGGGCGGGGGAGCTCACTACGGAACACGGAAAAATAGAGACCCCTATTTTTATGCCTGTGGGAACGGCAGCCACAGTAAAGGGTGTTCATCAACGCGATTTAGCTCAAGATATTAACCCAGATATTATTTTAGCCAATACCTATCATTTATACCTGAGACCTTCTATGCCCATTTTAGAGCAAGCGGGCGGCATCCATAAGTTTATGAATTGGGGTCGACCCATATTGACAGACAGTGGTGGTTATCAAGTATATTCTTTAGCAGAAAACAGAAAAATCACAGAAGAGGGCGTAACCTTTAAATCGCATATTGACGGCTCCAAGCATTTTTTTAGTCCTGAAAGGGCCATGGATATACAAAGAAGTATTGGTGCTGATATTATTATGGCTTTTGATGAGTGCACACCATATCCGTGCCCTTATGATTATGCCAAAAACTCCATGCATCTTACACACCGCTGGCTTATCCGTTGCCAAGAACATTTTGAAAAAACATTGCCCAAATACGGATATGGTCAAACACTTTTCCCAATAGTTCAAGGAAGTGTTTACACTGATTTGAGGATCCAGTCAGCCGAATTTATTGCTAACACTAATGCTCCAGGAAATGCCATTGGAGGCTTATCAGTAGGGGAGCCAGCAGCGGAAATGTATGCCATGGCCGATGCTGTTTGTTCCATCTTACCAGAAGATAAACCTCGCTATTTGATGGGTGTTGGCACGCCCATTAATATTTTAGAGAACATCGCTTTGGGCATAGACATGTTTGATTGTGTTATGCCATCAAGAAATGCACGTAATGGTATGTTGTTTACTTCTGAAGGTACCATTAACATTAAAAATAAAAAATGGGAAAACGATTTTTCCCCTATTGACCCAAACGGTATTAGTTTTGTTGACTCATCCTACAGCAAAGCATATCTGCGTCATTTATTTGCTGCAAATGAATTGTTGGGCAAGCAAATAGCCACCTTACACAACCTGTCTTTTTATTTGTGGTTGGTACGCCAAGCGAGAAAGCATATTTTAGCTGGAGATTTTACTTCTTGGAAAAATACTATGGTACGTCAAATGGATAAGCGATTGTGACATGAAGTTGTTAGACCTATATATAATCAAGAAATACATTAGCACTTTTATAGTAATGCTGGTGTTGTTTATCCCAATAAGCGTATTGGTTGATTTGTCACAAAAAATTGATAAATTCAAACAGCACGAACTTTCAACAACTGAGATTTTATCCCATTATTACGATTTTGTTTGGGTGTTTGGATACCAACTGTTTCCTATATTTTTGTTTTTATCTGTCATTTGGTTTACATCAAAATTAGCAAGTAATAGTGAAGTAATTGCAGTTTTAAGTTCAGGAATTTCTTTTTATCGTTACCTACGTCCTTTTATCATTTCTGCATCAATAATTGCCATATTAGCTTTTGGAGCGAGTATGTTTTGGGTACCCAAAGCAAGCAAAAATTACAACAGCTTTAAATACGAGTACATCAGTAAGGGAAGAAAGGTGATGTTAACGGAAAATATTTATAAGCAAATAGGTGACAGCGACTTTATATACGTTAGTAATTACAATGCAAATCGACAGGTGGGTTATAATTTTACGTGGGAACATTTTGATGACAACCAACTTGTATATAAGATAAAAGCCCAAAACATTCGGTGGGTAGAAAAAGACAGCATCCATCGTCTTTCGCAGTTTTTTCAACGTACCATTATCAACGATAAGGAGGTCATCAGAAAAGAGGCGCGTCTAGATACCCTTCTGACATTGGATTTAAACGCAATGGTGCCTGTTACTTACAAAGCACAAACACTCAATTTTTTTGAACTTAATCAATACATAAGTCAAGAACGCGAAAACGGAAGTCCACTTATCAATAGTCACCTGTTGGTGCGCCACAAACGTTGGTCGCTTCCCATATCTGCCTTTATTTTAACATTAATTGCAGTAGCGGTGGCTTCCTTTAAAAAACGTGGTGGAATGGGTATAAATCTAGCTATGGGTATCATACTGGCCTTCATCTATATCTTTTTTGACAAAATTTTTGAAGTCATGGTTGAGAAATCGAACTTTACACCTTGGTTAGCCGCGTGGATTCCCAATGCTATATTTGCAGTGCTCTCAATATACTTACTTCGCCATGCGAAAAGATAAACTTTTTAGTACCCTTCACTTTCATTTTATTGTGGTCATTTTCGGCTTCACTGCCATTTTGGGTGCCCTGATTAGTATCTCGGCCGTTCCCTTGGTTTGGTACCGCATGACACTTGCGACATTAGGTTTGGGTTTGATACTTTTGTTGCGCAAACACAATTTTCGTGTAAGCAAACCCATTGCTTGGGTAGCCATTGCAGGTGGTGTGCTTATTGCATTTCACTGGATTACTTTTTTTGGATCTGTTAAAGTTTCAAATGTTTCCTTAACCTTATCCGTACTTTCTTCAGGTGCCTTTTTGACTTCGTTAATTGAGCCCATTTTTTACAAGCGCAAAGTGATTGGTTATGAAGTGCTTTTTGGATTGTTAGTAATAGCTGGTTTGGTTTTGGTTCTTGGAACTGGCACAACGCATTTAAAGGGTTTTTTATATGCAGGTATATCAACCGTACTTGCTGTATTGTTTACAATTCTCAATGGAAAGTATGTTTCTAAAACGGACCCCTATATATTATCTTTTTACGAGCTTTTTGTGGGTGCCATAGTTGTTACTTTGGTGTTGGCTTTTCAGGGTTCCTTTAGCAATAAATTCTTTGCTATCTCAAAGCATGATTTGCTATGGTTGTCCATATTGGCATTGGTGTGTACCTCCTATGCTTTTGTGGTTTCTATCGTTGTGATGCGCCATTTGACACCCTATTCCATTATGCTTGGTCTTAATATGGAACCTGTTTACGGCATTGCCTTAGCCTATGTCATTTTTGGCGAAAAAGAAGTCATGCATACTGGATTTTACATTGGATTAGCCTGTATACTTATTGCGGTTTTGGCCAACGGCATTTACAAACTGAGAAGAACAAAAAAAACAGCTCATCCACTTGCTCCGAACCCAAAATAAGTATATTTGTTCTGCATTAAAAACTCAACATGGAGTATTTAGACTTTGAAGAACCAATTAAGGAATTAGAAGATCAATTGCTAAAATGCCAAGAGATAGGTAATGACAGCGAAGTAGACGTTACCGAAGCCTGCAAAAAGATCGAAGATCGTTTGACAGAACTCAAAAAAGAAATTTACAGTAACCTAACACCATGGCAGCGTGTTCAGGTTTCAAGACATCCTTCAAGACCTTACACTCTTGATTATATAAATGCCCTCACGCAAGGTAGCTTTTTAGAACTCCATGGTGATAGAACCGTTAAAGATGATAAAGCCATGATAGGGGGTTTGGGAAAGATTGGTGATCAGAGCTATATGTTTATTGGACAACAGAAAGGGTATAACACTAAAACACGTAAGTACCGCAACTTTGGTATGGCAAATCCTGAGGGATACCGTAAAGCCTTACGCCTTATGAAATCTGCTGAAAAATTTAGCATTCCTGTCGTTTGCCTTGTCGATACGCCAGGTGCATACCCCGGCTTGGAAGCTGAGGAGCGTGGGCAAGGAGAAGCCATTGCACGAAACATATTGGAAATGGCGCGTCTAAAGACACCTATTATGGTAGTTGTTATAGGAGAAGGTGCTTCCGGAGGAGCTCTAGGTATAGGTGTTGGTGACCGCATATTTATGTTGGAAAACACTTGGTATTCTGTTATTTCTCCAGAGTCTTGTTCCTCTATTTTATGGCGCAGTTGGGAATACAAAGAACAAGCAGCTGAAGCTTTAAAGTTGACCGCCAAAGACATGAAACGTCAAAAGCTCATTGACACCATTATCAAAGAACCTCTTGGTGGCGCACACACCAACCGCGAGGCCATATTTGATACGGTTCGCAAAGCCATTTGTAAATCCTTCAAGGAACTTCAAGAATTGCCAACAGATGTACTTGTGCAAGAACGCATGGACAAGTTTTTTGCCATGGGCGTTTATGATGAATAATGTTTGACTTTTAAACAATTTGAAGCGGGTTATCAACTACTGATTTGTTCGTTAGTTTTTTTCTTTTTCTAAAATTATCTAATGCCATTTGTGTAGTTTAGTGTCATGGAAAAAAAGAACCCCATGCCGTCAATAGTATCGCCATCTACAGTTGTTCCATTGGAGCGTGGAAAGCTACCGCCACAGGTTGTTGACTTTGAAGAAGTTGTACTTGGCGCCATGATGATTGACAAAAAAGGTGTAGATGAAGTCATTGATATCCTACAGCCTGAAGCCTTTTACCGCGAGGCACATCAGCATATTTTTTCCGCAATGGTTAAGCTTTTTGAGAATTCAGAGCCTATTGATCTTTTAACAGTCTCGGCTCAATTAAAAAAAGACCAGAAACTAAATCAAGTGGGAGGAGACTTTTACCTTATCCAGCTTTCTAAAAAGGTATCTTCCTCTGCACATATTGAATATCACGCGCGCATCATCCTTCAGAAATTCATTCAACGTAGTCTTATTAAAATTTCAAGTGAAATTATTGAGGAAGCCTATGATGAAACCAAAGATGTTTTTGACATGCTCGACAAGGCAGAGTCCAAACTCTATGACGTTAGTCAGGGTAACTTAAAGACTTCTACTGTGAGTGCACAAAGTTTGGTTATCCAAGCAAAGAAAAAAATTGAAGAAATTGCAAACCAAGAAGGGATGAGTGGTGTGCCTTCAGGCTTTCATGCTGTAGACAAATTGACCTCTGGTTGGCAAAACAGCGATTTGATTATTGTTGCTGCCAGACCGGGTATGGGTAAAACGGCCTTCACCCTTTCCATGGCGCGAAATATTGCCGTGGATCAAAACATTCCTGTTGCTTTTTTCTCCTTGGAGATGTCTTCTGTACAATTGATTACCCGTCTTATTTCATCTGAGACAGGACTAAGTTCAGAAAAGCTCCGTACAGGTAAAATGGAAGATCACGAGTGGAAACAGCTCAATGTGAAGGTTTCAGATTTGGAAAAAGCACCGCTCTATATCGATGATACACCGTCTTTGTCTATTTTTGACCTTCGTGCAAAAGCCCGTCGCCTATCTTCTCAGTACGGGATTCGCCTTATCATGATAGATTACTTGCAATTGATGACGCCTGGCGGAAGCAGTAAGGCTGGAAACCGAGAGCAAGAGATCTCGACCATATCTCGAAACTTAAAGGCATTGGCTAAGGAATTGGAGATACCAGTTATTGCGCTATCGCAGCTTTCACGTGCTGTAGAAACGCGAGGTGGGAGTAAGCGTCCACAAATTTCTGACTTACGTGAGTCTGGTGCTATCGAGCAAGATGCCGATTTGGTAACTTTTATCTATAGACCTGAGTATTATAAAATTGATGAATGGGATGATGAAGAACGCTCACCTGCAGCAGGTCAGGCAGAATTCATTGTCGCAAAACACCGTAATGGTGGATTGGACAGCATACGACTTAAGTTTATTGGGAATCTAGGTAAGTTCGACAACTTAGACCAGTTTGATGCTCCGATTGAGTACCAATCCAAAATAAATGCTGGGGACGAACCTTTTGAGGCACCGCGCACAAGTCCAAATGAAGCATTTGGAACGGACGATGATGATATGCCGTTCTAGTTAATTACTATTTTACTTTATCAACAACAGCCTTAAAAGCTTCTGGGTGGTTCATGGCCAAGTCAGCCAACACCTTACGATTCAATGCAATATTATTTGCACTTACTTTACCCATAAACTGTGAATAGGACATGCCGTGTAACCGAGCACCCGCATTGATACGTGTAATCCATAATGCACGGAAGCTACGTTTTTTATTTCTGCGGTCACGGTATGCATAAAGCATCGCTTTGTCAACAGCATTTTTGGCAACTGTCCAAACGTTTTTTCTACGACCAAAGTAGCCTTTGGCCTGTTTTAAAATTTTCTTTCTTCTTGCGCGTGATGCAACAGCATTTACTGATCTTGGCATAATGTAGTATTGGTGAAGCAGGCGGAGAATCTCACTTTTAAAGCCGACTTCAGGTTATTATTATTTTAAACGAAGTTGTTCTTTGATGTTATCGGCGTCACTTTCATGTACTAACCCACTGTGGGTTAACTTGAGCTTACGCTTTTTAGATTTTTTAGTCAAAATATGACTTTTAAACGCGTGTTTGCGTTTGATTTTTCCCGTGCCTGTAAGCTTAAAGCGTTTCTTAGCACTCGATTTTGTTTTCATTTTAGGCATAACTACTTCCTTTTATTTTTTCGGATTCATCAACATGATCATCCGTTTTCCTTCTAATTTAGGCAACTGTTCAACTTTGCCGTAATCCTCCAAGTCTTGTGCTAATCTTAGCAACAAAATATGGCCTTGTTCTTTAAAAACGATTGAGCGTCCTTTAAAAAACACAAATGCTTTAAGCTTTGCACCTTCTTCTAAGAACTTGATTGCGTGTTTTTTCTTAAACTCGTAATCGTGCTCATCGGTTTGCGGTCCAAACCGAATTTCTTTTAATACCACTTTTGAGGCGTTTGCCTTCATTACCTTTTCGCGCTTTTTTTGCTCGTAAAGGAATTTCTTATAATCGATGATTTTACACACCGGGGGAGCAGCGTTGGGTGAAATTTCAACCAAATCCAACTCCAAGTCATTTGCCTTTTGTAAGGCCTTTTGCAATGGATAAACACCCATTTCTACATTGTCGCCAACCAAACGTACCTCTTGAGCCCTAATCTTTTCATTGATTCGGTGCTTGTCTTCTTTTATGATCCGAGCAGGTCCTCTGCTTCTTCTTCTACGTATCGCTATAACAAACGAGTTTAATTGACTTAAAATGATTTTATTTCATCTGCAGCTTGACTTTTTATCATTTCTGCAAATGATGCTAAGGACATGGTCCCTAGGTCGTTTCCTCCGTGGGCTCTAATGGAAACCGTTTCTTGCGCAGCTTCTTGTTCGCCTATGATGGCCATAAAAGGCACCTTGCTCATTTCAGCTTCGCGGATTTTTTTTCCAATGGTCTCACTTCTATCATCCACGAGGGCGCGAATTTCGTTATTTTCTAAGAAATCTGAAACTTTTTTCGCGTATTTTTCATGCTTTTCACTTACACAGAGTAGCTGTACCTGTGTTGGATTGAGCCATAATGGGAAATTTCCTCCTGTATGTTCAATTAAAATAGCCACAAATCTTTCCATACTTCCGAAAGGCGCACGATGTATCATCACAGGTCTATGCAACTCATTATCGTTTCCTTTGTAATTGAGATCAAAACGCTCAGGTAGGTTGTAATCTACCTGTATGGTGCCTAATTGCCAGCTTCTGCCCAAGGCATCTTTAACCATAAAATCCAGTTTTGGACCATAAAAAGCAGCTTCGCCTTTTTCAATTACATAATCCAACCCTTTTTGTTTCGCAGCGGCAACAATGGCTTGCTCAGCTTTTTCCCACAGTTTTGTATCACCAATATACTTCTCGGGTTTTTCAGGGTCTCGCACCGATACTTGGGTTTTAAATTCGCTAAAGCCCAAGGCATTAAACACATAAAGCACCAAATCAATAACAGCTATAAACTCATCGTTTAGTTGTTCAGGTGTACAAAAAATATGCGCATCATCTTGTGTAAAACCGCGCGCACGAGTGAGTCCGTGTAGTTCACCGCTTTGTTCATAACGATACACCGTACCAAACTCGGCATATCGAATGGGTAAATCTCGATAACTCCATGGAGAGGCGTTATAAATTTCACAGTGGTGCGGACAATTCATGGGTTTAAGCAAGAATTCTTCTCCTTCTGCGGGTGTGTTTATGGGTTGAAAGCTATCGGCACCATACTTTTCATAGTGACCAGAGGTAACATACAATTCTTTTTGTCCAATATGTGGCGTTACAACCTGTTGGTAGCCCGCTTTGGTTTGCGCTTTGCGCAAAAACTGCTCGAGTCTTTCGCGCAGTGCTGCTCCTTTGGGCAGCCAAAGCGGCAGGCCTTGTCCTACTTTTTTGGAGAAGGTGAATAATCCGAGTTCAGCGCCGAGCTTGCGATGGTCGCGTTTCTTTGCTTCCTCCAACAGTTCAAGGTGCTCTGTGAGGAGTTTTTGCTTTGGAAACGACACTCCATAAATTCGAGTAAGTTGTTTATTTTCCTCGTTGCCACGCCAATAAGCACCTGCAATATTGGTGAGCTTTACGGCCTTGATAATTCCAGTGTTTGGTATGTGTCCTCCACGACACAGATCGGTAAAGTCAGCATGATCACAAAAGGTTATGTTGCCATCATCAAGCCCTTCAATAAGTTCTGTCTTGTATTCGTTTTTTACTTTTTTATAAAACGAAAGGGCTTCTGATTTAGAAACCGATCGCAAAGCAAAAGCGTGTTTCCCCCTTGCGAGTTCAATCATGCGTTTTTCAATAGCGGGTAGGTCTTTTTCTGAAATGCTGTGTTCACCTGGGTCAATATCGTAATAGAAACCGCTGTCAATGGCTGGGCCTATGGTGAGTTTTATGCCTGAATACATCTGTTCTAGCGCTTGTGCCAACAGGTGTGCGCTGGAGTGCCAAAAGGCTTTTTTACCCGCATCGTCATTCCAAGTATACAGCACTAGCTCACCATCTTCTTTAAGTGGGCTTGTTACTTCTATGATATTGCCATTATAGGATGCAGATATGACCGCTCGAGCAAGTCCCTCGCTTATGGATAGTGCTACTTCATAGGGTGTACTGCCGTTAGGCATTTGCTTTATTGCCCCGTCGGGCAAACATATATCAATTGTTGTACTCATGGAGCAGCAAAGATAAGCGGATTGTTGGAGAGGTCAAGCACTTTTTACTTCTTAATCTTTTTTTGGTTTAGTGAACGCTTATTCTTCACCAAAAAGACCTTTAACCATTAGTCGAATACCCCAAAAACCAAAAACAATTGAAGCAGCGCACATCAGTATGGCAACGCCTAAAACGGGAATATACATGGGATGCTCTTGATTTTTAAACGCAGAAGTCAGTACTGTGGGGCCAATGAATGCCAGTACCACAGCGTATGCCATAGTACGAAGACCACGAAAGAGATTTTTTTTATTCATTATTAATTTTCCACGGCTGTAAAAATAAAACTATCTCGCTCTACTACCCGAAAATAGCCCAAAGGAAAGTCATTGTTGTTGGTGGTGTTTTGGATATTACCACGTAGGGTGGACTTTGCCGTGGCAAAAGGACCGCCACCGTCTTGTCCTGTATGAGATATTAATATTTGCATATAGGTATAGAAATCTTTATCCACTCCCATTAAATAAATGGGTGTCGGCGTGTTTTTTGGAAAATATTTATCGTAGAAAAACGAAAAGCTAATTTGATTCCCGTTATAAAACTCATCTCGTGTTACAAACAAATTGTTGTATCCAAAATCCAAAAGGTAGTAGTTACCAACTTCTGGTCTGTCTGTAAGTGTTACTATGGCTTCAGTTTGGTCTCCAGATATAAGCGTATTTTCGCCTTGAAGGACATTGTCAAAGGAGGTTGACAGCACCAACGACTCGTTGGCTGTGTATGTTGCTCCATCAACATTCAGGCTGAGCGTAAAATTGGTGTTTACTGCTATGTCAACATCGTAAATATAATAATGCCCCGGCACATCTTCTTGCGCCAAAAAAACCATGTCGTTTGCTTGCAGTGAAACCGCTGCATTTGACACATAAGGCACTTGTTCGTTGTAGTAACCCGTAGTTCGTGATACAATTACCTCTAAAGTCCCCGAGGTTTCTCCTATGTTGCGCCAAAGCATGGCGTCTATTACTAATTTGTTTTCTACTGCTGGTAGTGCTAATTCTATGGGGTCCTCACAGCCCAGCAACAGTAATCCCAAAAAACATATAATTTTTTTCATCAGAAGCGTATGTTATAGGTTACAGAAGGAATGATGCCAAAAATTGACAGCTTGTAAGCTTGATTTTTTCCTGTTTCAGGATCTTGTTTAAAACTGATTGTAGCGGCATTTCTTCTGTTATATACATTGTAAATACCAAATACCCAGCTTGCTTTTATTTTTTTGTCTTGTTGTTTTTTTGGCGTTAGTGTTGCAGCAATATCTATGCGGTGGTAGACAGGCAGTCGCTGTCCGTTGCGCTGTCCAAAGCTAGGCACGCGAGTTCCCATAAATTCATATTGTCCCAGTGGGTAGGTGATGGGCTGGCCGGTTTGTAATATCGCATTGGCATCCCATTTCCATTTTTTGCTATGATTATAGCTCACATTCAGGCTTAGGTCATGGGTTTTGTCATAGGCCGATCGGTACCAAGCACCTTGGTTAATTCCTGGTTCGTTGGCGTGTTGCCCAGGTGTTTTTTGTTCGGCTCGTGACAAGGTGTAGCTCGCGATTCCTGTAATCTTTCCTTCTGTTTTTTTGAACAATAACTCTAGGCCGTAAGCCCTTGCTGTTCCAGGAAGTAATATTTGCTCAATGGCTTTGTTGGCGACCAGTTCAGCTCCATCTATATAATCGTATCGATTAACTGTGTGTTTATAGAAGATTTCTGCTTCAAGAGAATTGCCATTTTCTTTTTCAGTCACATATCCCAATGCCCATTGGTCGGACTGTTGGGGCTTGAGATAGCGCCCACTTGGTGTCCAAACGTCTAAAGGAGTGGGGGAAGTGGTGTTGGATATCAAGTGCAAATATTGGTTTACGCGCTGATAGCTTGCTTTCCATGCACTTCGTTCTAGGCGATAAGCAAGGGTAAATCGAGGTTCAATATTGGTATAGTTTTGCTTGCTTTCTGATTTATTGTAGAAACCCAATTCGATGCCTTTTTGATATATCCCCAATGTTGGGTTGTAAATAAGCGGCTGTGCATTGGCATATTCCAACAAACCAGATTGTGCCAAGCGGTTAAACTGGTTGATGCGCAGGCCATAGTGCAACGCCAACTTGGATGAAATATCGTGTTTGGCACTCAGGTAGATTGAGCCTTCGGCTGCAAACTTGCTTTGCAGTTGTTCGGGGTTAAAACCAGAAGTAGCGGCTAGTGGCTGTATATAGCCAGGGTTAAAGCTATAGTAGGTGCCTTGCACCCCAGTTTCTAATGAGATTTTTTCAGAAATATTATAGCTTAAGTCGTATTTGATATTAAAGTTTTGAATACCTGAATCCCAGTCAAAACCTACAAAATCCAGTGCGAGCCCATAGTAATAGTCACTGTAAATTAGGGAGAGGTTTCCAAATATTTTTGGTGAAAAAATACGATTCCAACGAAGATTTACTACGGTATTACCATAGGTATTTTTAAAGGTGTTGTCAAAGGACACCACATCTCTTCCAAAATAACCAGAAAGCAACAGGCGATTATTTTCGTCTACAGGCAATGTAATTTTTGTGTTTAGGTCGTAGAAATACGCAGCGTTGGGTTGGTCAAATGCTTTTAAGAACAGGTGGGCATATGTCCCCCTTCCGGCTAAAAGAAATGAGCCTTTTCCAAGTGGCCCTTCTAGTAATCCCCGACTTGATACAGCACCTATTCCACCGTTAAAGCGCAAGCGGTCTTTGGCACCTTCTTTTTGATCAATACGGAGCACGGAAGAAACCCTTCCACCGTAAGCAGCTGGTATACCGCCTTTGTAGAGCTGAATATCTTTGATGGCATCTGAGTTGAAAACAGAGAAAAAACCAAAAAGGTGGGAGGAGTTGAATATGGTTGCCTCATCGAGGAGGATTAGGTTTTGATCAGCACCACCACCCCGAACATTAAAACCCGATGCTCCTTCACCTGCACTTGTTACCCCAGGCAAAAGCTGTATGGTTTTTAGCACATCTGACTCACCAAAGACTACGGGGGTTTGCTTGATTGTCTTGGCCGAAAGTCGGTTGATGCTCATTTCAGGAGATCTCATGCGTATGCGTTCAATATCTTCTGTAATCACTACTTCATCGAGTTCTTCGCTTTGCACACTCAATGAGATGTCCAAATTCCGATCTTGGTCGAGATCAACTTGGATGCTTGCGACCTTAAAACCGATGTTTTGATAGATTATTTGGTAGCGCCCAGCTGGAAGGGTTAGGGAATATACGCCGTAATTGTTGCTTACCGTGCCCAATGAGGTGCCTTCTGCGTAAATTGAAACTCCTAATAAGGTTTCTTGGGTATCGGCAGCCGTTATGCTACCACTAATGGTGTAGGATTGTGCATAGGTATTTAGTCCTACACACATCAACAAAAAAGTGACATAGCGCATCAAAGCAATTTTCTTCAAAGATACGCAACCTACATTATGTAGCTAATGCCTTGTCTAAATTTTGTTTGATAGCAGCTAGAAAATCTTGTGTTGACAGATAATCATTACGTGTCATTTCTTCTTTGTGAATGAGCATAGCAAGGTCTTTGGTCATTTGACCACCTTCAACCGTTTGAATACATACTTCTTCAAGACTTTTACAGAACTCTGCCAAATCACGGTTGCTGTCCAGTTTGGCACGGTGTGCCAATCCACGCGTCCATGCAAAAATAGAGGCGATTGGATTTGTTGAGGTTTCTTTTCCTTGTTGGTGCTGACGGTAATGTCGTGTTACGGTTCCGTGTGCTGCTTCAGCCTCGAGTGTCTTCCCATCAGGCGTGACTAGGGTAGAGGTCATAAGCCCAAGAGAACCAAACCCTTGCGCAACAGTGTCCGATTGTACATCTCCATCGTAGTTTTTACATGCCCACACAAAGCCTCCGCTCCATTTCATGGCAGCTGCTACCATATCGTCAATCAAGCGGTGTTCGTAACTTATACCAAGAGCTTCAAATTGGTCGATAAATTCGTTCTCAAATACTTCTTGGAAAATATCCTTAAAACGTCCGTCATAGGCTTTCATGATGGTATTTTTGGTTGACAAGTATAATGGCCATTTTTTACTAATTGCACGATTCATACACGATCGAGCAAAGCCATAGATTGAAGAGTCAATATTATACATACTCATGGCCACGCCACCTTCTTGAAAGTTATATACTTCCCAAGTTTTGGCTTCGCTGCCATCTTCTGGCGTAAAGGTCATGGTCAGCTTCCCTTTACCTTTAATTACGGCATCTGTAGCACGGTATTGATCGCCAAAAGCATGACGGCCAATACATATGGGCTGTGTCCAGCCTTGGACATAACGCGGTACATTACTCATGATGATGGGCTCGCGGAAAACAGTACCACCTACAATATTTCGGATGGTTCCGTTGGGCGAGCGCCACATCTCTTTAAGGCCAAACTCCTCTACGCGGTTTTCATCTGGAGTGATGGTTGCACATTTGATTCCTACATTGTGTTTTTTAATGGCTTGCGCAGCATCTATGGTAATTTGATCGTTGGTGGCATCTCTTGAAGTCACACTGAGGTCATAGTACAATAATTCTATATCTAGATAGGGAAGAATTAATTGTTGTTTGATGAAATCCCAAATGATTCTTGTCATTTCATCTCCATCCATTTCTACTACTGGGTTTGCTACGTGGATTTTAGCCATATTTTTGTTTTGATGGGCGCAAATATACACCCATATAAGGTATAAAAAAACAGCAGTTCAATATTTTGAGCTGCTGTTTTGATTTTGTAACAAAAAATGTCTTGAAATAGCTACTTTTTGCCTATTTAACTTGACGCTCTTTAATACGTGCTTTTTTACCAGTTAAACCTCTAAAGTAAAAGATTCGTGAACGACGTACTTTTCCGCGTGCGTTTACTTCTATTTTTTGAATACCAGGTAGGTTGATAGGGAATATACGTTCCACGCCTACAGTACCTGACATTTTTCGGATGGTAAAGGTCTTGGTAGCACCGCTTCCTTTAATTTGAATAACGACCCCTTTAAAAAACTGGGTACGGACTTTACTTCCTTCTCGGATTTCGTAATAAACGGTTATGGTGTCTCCAGCTTGAAAGCTTGGAAATTCTTTTTTGGGTACAAATTCGTCCTGAACATATTGTAGTAAGGCCTCCATTTTGCATGTCTTTAAGTGTAAGCATATGAAACATTCACGTACCTCGCCAGCGGTTTCAAAGCGATGGCAAATATACACCTTAAACTCAATTCAACAAAACCAACATTTTAAATCATTTTCAGAAGGGGAAACCAATTGAGAATGTAGTACTTTTCTTACGCATTAAATTTTTTAAAAAAAATTTCAAAAATGTCTTTTTATCGTCATTTCATGATAAAATAAGCCATTTTAAAGAGGATAAAATATTTTTTGAGAACCGTTAAAATAATTTAGCGTCACTATTAATAACGTAAAAATTTGTTAAAATATTAACGTCAAGTTTTCTTATCAATGAAACGTTTAAATATAGCTTTTTAGAATTCAACGTCGTGAAAAATATATATAATGTTGTTATTGTAACTTTAATATTTTGTGCCTTTAGTGTTGCGAATGCACAATTGAAAGTCAAGCGTGCATCTCTTTCAAGCTCTGTAAACAACAACACACAAACCAATGGCTATAAGGTACAGCAAAGTATTGGACACATGGGAATTATCGGCTCCTTTAAATCTCTAGGACATACCGTTTTAAACGGTTTTTTAATCCCTCAAAATACTACGAGTACCAAAACAATAGTGCCTGACTTCAATTTAGAGATATACCCAAATCCATTTATCGATCACATAAATATATCCATCCAGACGGCTGTTTCGGGAGAGATGATAGTACGATTATATGATATTACAGGGCAACTCGTTACGGAGCGCCTCTCTATAGCCAAAAAGGTTCAACGTATTGAACTAAGTCAATTGCCACAAGCACAATATTTACTTTCTGTAAAAGTTATGGGTAAAACTTTCTCCTACAAGCTTTTAAACTATAAGACGCCAACAGTTGACTAGATTAAAATTTCAAACCAACATGAAAAGACAAATCTTTTTCTCGCTGATTACTTTTTCAATAAGTACCGTTGTGCATGCGCAGTGGTATTTTGAAACAAGTGTGGTGGATAGTAAATTTTCTGATTACACTGCTACGATCCAAACATCAGACGGAGATGATGCATTTGCCAATGGGCTTGAAAGCTATGGTGGAGTTAGAGATTTTTCATATGGATTAGGAGTTTTAGTTCCTTTTTCATCCTTGGAAAATCGAGTTTCCAATGGGTTCAAAACGCCATTGTTTCGTCTCGGTCTAGGTGTGGCTTTTGACAAGATTTCATTAAATGCGAAAACCACTATTGCTAATAATTTGCCTTTTACCAATAAATATAATTTTTCTCAACTACAGGGTCGTCTCGGAATTCATTTGACACCAGACATATTAAAAAGCAAAAATTCATTCGTTAAAGGATCAAATCAAGCTATACTTACGTTAGATTTTAATGCGGGTTTGGGCTATAATTTATACACAAGTGCTACCCAAGAAAATGCAACCAGCCTAATCAACCTGAGAAAACAGTCCAATGAATTTGACTATTATTTATCTTACTTCGTTAGTACGGGTATTCACATTAGCATAAGCAGCTTTGCTAAGCTCTATGGTAAATATTCTGTGGAAAATTCATTTGACATACAAGAGAATAATGGATTTGCTAATGAAAATTATAAACTCAACAAAACAAGAATAAGTTTTGGTTTGATTTTAGATTTTAGGGCTCGTAATCGATATAAAAATATTCAACAGGAAAAAATAACCATGGCGATTAATACGTTGGATGAACTATCTAACGAAGAAAGAGAGGCGCAAAAAAACCACGACACCAATCTCGATAAGCTTTTGGCCAATGTTAATGAGTTAGAACAAAAGTTAAATTCTAAAACAACCCAACTTAATGATGATCATAACAATCTTAAAAATAGGTTGACAGAGTTGGACTCTATCATCAATACCCATGGAGAAAATAATCTCTTTCAAGTGAATTTTACTAAAACGGATACATTTACTAAAGCGATAGTAAAATCAGATGAAGATTTTTTCTATTTTCCACAAATTCCGCACGTTTTTTTCCCATATAATAGCTCATATTTTGATATTAATGAGTATCATGATTCCCTTAGTTACATAGCAACATATTTAAAGCAAAACCCAAATAGTGTTCTGAGTTTAATTGGTTATGCTGATATGTCAGGTAATGCTAAGTATAACTCTAAGTTGTCTCAAAATCGAGCAGATCGAATTCGTCAATATCTGATTGAAAAATTTGACATTTCACCTGAAGCAATTGAAAGTTTTGGTCTTGGACAAACAAATTTATTTAGTAAAACTGATCGCAAACAAAATAGGAAAACCCGAATCCTAATTAAGAGGACAAAATAATAACTATGACTCGACTTATTATAAATTGTTTGTTAACACTTACATTCATTTTTATTGGAATGTCAGAATTATTTGCCCAGACAAGAGGTATACCATACCAAGCATACATTATATCTGAAAATACGGGCTATGTTCCAGGAGAACAAATGGATTTGCCAATAACCCATTCACAGCTCGTGTTCCAATTTGAGATTAGAAATGAAAATGACGTAGCAGAATACATTGAGCAAAAAACGATTACAACCGACGAATATGGAATGGTGTCCTGTGTTGTTGGAATTGGTGGAACAGAAATATTAAACACATTTGATGATATCAATTGGGATGGTACACCCAAAAAAATGTATATCTATATTGATTTTTCTGCAACAGGATCAGGATTCCAAGAATATGGTGATATGGATGTCATTTATATTCCTAATCCGGGTGGAGTTGGTAGTGAAACATCAACCTACTTAGTGAACAATAATGACGGTTCTTTTAGCTACCATAATGAGCTCGGAGATGTGGTTACATTTTCGACACCTCAGCACAACGCAGGTGATCCCAATACACTTGGTGTAAGTGGTCGTAAAGGAAACTTATATGTTGACGAAGACACTGGAAATATATACATGTATGGAGAAACCGCTTGGGTAGCCATTAACACTGCAAACAAAGGACTATCTACATCCACAGGCGCACCCTCAGCGACCAACCCTGCCAACCCACAATCGGGTGATATTTATGTAGATGAATCTACAGGAGATCTCTATACTTATAATGGTACGGACAACACTTGGGAAAACCAAAGTGTTACTCTTGCAAACAATGGGCTAACTGTAGACATAAACGATAACAAACTACAGTTGGGAGGTAATTTAATTAAGCCCACCACCATTTCATCTGACCCCGTCAACACGCTTGCTATT
>Ga0208127_1000517_pt1 | contig 19757 bp, 10 predicted proteins | sample ETNtaG_6_FD_185751 | JGI IMG/M metagenome (GOLD analysis project Ga0208127, IMG submission 185751) | Marine microbial and viral communities from oxygen minimum zone, Eastern Pacific Ocean - ETNP201306SV45 (SPAdes) (version 2) | ecosystem: Environmental > Aquatic > Marine > Oceanic ... | reverse complement strand
TTTGCGTATCCATTGCCAATGAGGAAGCCCATAGGCAGAAGCATACCTGCAGACTTCAGCCAACCTGTGTGACATGAGGTCTTTCCTGCAAGAAGAGCAAATGGATCGGTGGAATCATCATCATCGAGGTATGCTGCAGCCATTTCAGAGTCTTTCAGGACAACTGCATGGGCGTTGTAAAATGTGCGTCCATCGGACTTCTGATCAGCAGCAAGCGCATCGAGACCATATTGTTGCCAGCCAACCCAAGCGGCAGCTCCATCCATGAATGCGATATCAGCATTCCCGAATCGCAGGGCTTCAAGGATGGCGCCCTCAGAGTCAATAGGGTAGAGTTCAACGTTCATGTTGAGCTCTTTTGCAAGGTAGTCGGCAAACTTCTGAGGGTTTTCATCGACATTCGTGTAGTCGTCTTTGACTTCGAATGCGACGGTCAATGTCTCAAGTTCGGTTTTTTCTTCATCGTTCCCCAGACATCCAGCAATGGATCCGAGAACAATCAATAGGGCTAGCAGTATCGGTTTTTTTGTTGTGGTTAACATCGTAATAACTCCGTTTTCGGTTGCCCTAAAAATCAGTAGTATATAGTTTTAGGGTTCCCTAAAACTAGACATCGAGCCACGCATTAACGTACGATTCTGCATATGGATCGGTTGCAAGACCATCGTGGAACCAAGGCCGTACAACGACGACCAATTCAATCGTTCCACCCCAGTTGGATTGCCCAACCACGACAACCTCGCCGACCTTCGTTCCATCAGGATCGGTGCTCGAAGTCGATAAGACGTCGTACACCCAAACATTCAGTTCAACATTACCTGAACTTGGGCGGAACAAATGTGATTGTGCATCACCTTTTTGATCGAGACGAAACGCATCGCTATCGATACGGATTGGTACTCGTTCATCAACAAGATCGATGGCTTGACGCATTCTTGATTCTTGTAGTCCGAGAAGTGAAGAGACCCAAATCGATGACTCTACTTGTTGGAATGGATTTGGTTGATGTGGCGTTCGTATAATTAAACTCTGAACGATTTCGAAGTTTGTTGGATCAAGAGGCTCAACAAATACCCACGTGTATTGTTCACTTGCTGGCCAAGCAGGTGCGTACGGGTTCTCGGTTGCAAATGGGTCGCCCCATTCATCAGGAGAACGGGGTGTTTCAACGGGCATGAATCCAGAGACGCCAAGCATCAACATGACCATGACAATCGCGAAAATTCGTTGATTCCGGTGTTCGGACCAATCCATACGTCCAGCCGGACTTACAAAGGAGAGAATCAAGACAAGCGGGAACAGAAGGAGTGCTCCGTAGGGAATCAAAAGCAAGAGGAGGAGAGCGACCAAGACATGCATCGATGTCTTTTCCCCGAGAAAGGATTTGAATGGAAGTGATTCATCCTTCGTGAACAGTTTGTAGAGGCCAAATGACAAGGGTATGGAGGTGGTGATGAGAAGGAAGCCAACAGCATCCAAAGCCAATCCCATAGCGCTTGATTGAGCACTTACTGTCATATGTATTTGGGAAACACTCAGCAAAAACAAAGCATTTGAGAGCATTGGCTTCTAAGCCATGTTATGGCGGACGAGGTTGCATTGCAGTTCTCTTCCATCGGATTTCGCCATCAACTCTCAAATCCAAAATGGTACAATCCGTTCAATAAGCGTCAAGGAGCTGGAATTTCACAGGTGGACTTGACGCTTCTTGGAGGCCAAATCATCGGTTTGGTTGGAACCAATGGAGCAGGAAAAACAACGCTTCTGAGAATGATCAGTGGAATCTTGCCCCTTCATGACGGACATGTTTCGAAAGATGATGAGCGCCTGGAGGTTGAAACATTACGCTCAATGGTTGGCTTTATGCCTGAGCAAATACGCTGGTCTGGCCAACAGACGATCCGTGAAACCATGGCCGAGTTTGCTCTTCTACAGGGTTGTTCGATTCAATCCACTAAAGAAATTCTTTCCATTGTAGGATTAAGAAATCGAGCCGATTCTTCCCTTGAATCGCTCAGTCAAGGTATGCGCCAACGACTCTCGTTAGCTGTTGCTTTACTCGGTACACCCAAGGTACTCGTTCTCGATGAACCCTTCAATGGAATGGATCCTGTTGCAATTGATGCATTCAAGCGACTCTTACGAACGCTCGCCAACAATGGCATCGCTGTTGTCATCTCAAGTCACCATCTCTCGGAACTTGACCATCTTATCGATACAATCGCACTCTTGCATCGAGGTCAGTTACTGGGACATGGTACAATCGAATCACTTCAATCAAAATTAGGATTTGAGAAGATGACTGAAGTTATTCTCAATCGAGAGATCACTGGTTCCATCATTGATTCATTGAACATCATCGAACATAGTGCTACAGGACAAGAATATCGATACATCTTCGATTCAAGCCATCCCGAACTGCTTGCAACCTTGATTGAACGTGATTATGAAATTTCGACATGGCGTATCATTCCTCCAACGCTAATCGAATTGCTCTGTGCTGCAACGGGATTGGATAGGGATGCGATTGGCATGGATGTTGGCCAAAGTAGTATGATCCCATTGCGAACGTTGGGTGGTGAAGAAGAATGACACCAACGCAACGCATGATTCGTCTCACGCTTTCTCTTGGCCGACAACGTATGTTTTCTACGCGTATGCTGATCATGCTTCCCATCCTTTTGCTCTTCATTCCTGGCATGGCATGGGGATTTGCAGATCCAAACATCCAATTACCTGCCGAACAAGTTCCAGAAACTGCTACTGAAACAATGTTTCTGGCAAGCATTGGAATTGTATTTGCTGGAACAATGGCCGCTGTTCTTATTGCTCATGATGGAATTAGTCGTGACCGGTTGAGTGGCGTTCTTGAAATTCGTTTATCTCAACCAATGCCGCGATGGCGACAAGGAACAGTATTGGTTTTTGGCCATTGGATGAGCATTGCATTACCAGTTACATTGCTCATCATCGTATCGATGATATTGATCGGTTATCGAAGCGATATGTGGATTTCATTTGCTGATGCAATCGTTTTCATCGTCGCTGCAGCTCTTGTCCTGTTGTGGTACACCGTCTTCGCTCTCCTCGCTTCAAGCATTGCCAAAGAGCAAGGTTCAGCTATCGCTTTCTCTATCGGATTGTGGTTCCTGTTTACATTGCTCTGGGTACTGTTCACAACACTTCTCGCTGCTCTGAACGGTGTTGCTGTAGGCGATACACAAGATCAAAGCTATCTCATCTTTGAGGGACGTCTCGACCTTCTTTCACCAAATGGCGTCTATCATCATCTTCTCGAAACTCGTCTTGATGGAGTGCAGCGTGGCGTATCTACGCTTGTTGCTTACCTTTCAGCGGTCATTTGGACAGTTATCCCGCTTTATTTCTTCCATAAAAGGCTCAATCGGCTCGTTCCATGACGGTTCCTAACCAAGCATTGATGAACGAAGTCGTCATCGTCCAACCATGATACCAGTCCTCATCATGCTGCTTCTTGCACTTGTGAGCCCGTCCATTGAAATGTCCACACTCGAGGAAAATGATTCTCCTCAAGCCACTTCGGGGCGACAAGGAAGTCTTGACGTAGATTGTAGCGGGTATACATTTGAAGATCTCTTCGAGTACGATTTTGCACTTTTCACGTTGGATATCAACGATGATTGGGCAACAGGCGTCATGGATGCAAAAGCATGGGTAAATGGAAGCAAATCCGCCATTGTCCGCGACAATCTTGACAGCCTCTTTGAAGGGACCTCTGGTGGAAACGATGACTGGATTTCAACCGACGAGCGAGAAGCAGTCCGCGCTATCGGACCAAAGTGTATCGCAGACATGGAAACTCGACTCGGAATCCGTGAAGGGCCATCTCACCGAGGAAATGTCGATTGGAACGATCTTGAATTTGTTGAAGACGGAATTGCACTTGATGAAGTCAATCTAGTCCCTGAAGGACATGAACAAGAGCGAGACTGCGCCGGCCTACTCAGCAGTAATGGTTGTAAGGAGGTTCCTGTTACAGTTACCGATGATTTGGAAATTCATCTTCTCATTGCAGAGAACGAAAATCACAATGTACGCTTTGACCAACTTCCAAATCAAGGTAGTTCCAACTTCACACTGGCGATGAACGTCACCAACATCACCGATGCTCAACTTGTGATGACGTTCCCGGTTCAACAGGGTCTTCGTGTTTCGGACTTGGGCTTCTTTGATGATGGGGTTGCCAACGAAGATCTTGTAGCACCAGTAAGTGAATTCCTTCCAGATGGGCGCTTGCGAGTCGTAGCTGATGTTGATTATCCAATCGGTTCCTATCCAATGGTTCGTGAATTATTTGTTGATTTCACAACCATGGCGCCATTCACCAACGATGCGCCGGTATGGAGCCCAACTGCGCCTGCTGATGGAACAATCATTCCAATCGGAACGACATATGGCGAAATGCTCGCAACGAGTGATGCCGACATGTGGGTTGTCGATGAAAGTGGATGGGGACTGCAATGTACGTTCACTGATGCGGCTTGGAATGTTCGTATGGATGAAATCGCGGACCTGTATGTTACTGCAAACGGTGCTTCTGCTGTTGGCCAGTGCATGGGCGTTGATGCCTTCGGTGCTGAAACCGAAGAGCATCGCAACTACACATTCGGTAAGGTCATGGATGCTTCTGCAGTCCTTTCAGCCAATGGAGAAGTTATTGAATTCACAACGACATCGACTGGCGTTGCCTCAAGTCTGACCGTCATGGCACATGCGCATCAAATGGCAAAGATGGGGCCTGATACGACTGCAGTAACGAATGAAAATGGCATCATGATGGAGTTGTCCATGACCGGTCTAGCACCAGGTGATGTTATGATCACTGGGAAGGCAACTGCCAATGGAATGCTCGATTACGAATTCATGTTTGATTATGGTCTTGAGAAAATAAGCAAACCTCCTGCCATTACCATCAATACGAACCTGCAAGGTGAAGAGGCAGAATGGGACCTTAATGGCCAGAAGTTCACACTCAGTGGAAATGTCATCGATCCAGATGGTGAAGATGTCCAAATGACCTTGAGCATCTGCGGCAATGAGGCAACAAACTTCGTTCAAAGCCAACTTGCTTGGGAAATTCAAGTATCGATAGCGAGCTGTATACAAGGCGACTATACGTCTCCATACACCGTAGTCATCACTGCAACCGATGGTACGTCAGCTGAACCAACGACTGAAACCATACAGGTTACCGATCCAAATGCTGGGGGTGGCGACAATTCTGGTGGAACAACAACTCCTGATGATGAAGAAGCAGAAGGATCGATACTCCCTGCTCCTGGAATGTTTGCAACACTTCTCATTGGACTTGTTGCAGCAGGATGGGCCTCGGCACGCCGAGACTGACCAACAGACTCAAACATGGTCGCTAGGCACGAAGGGATGAGGGACATGTTTCGAGGCGTTGTTGATCGAACCAGCCATGAAGGTGGCCTTCTGCTCACATTTACTGGTTCATCACCCGCTCTCGGGTCAATTATTGTTCGAGAAGAAGACGGTCAATACATTGGAAAAATCGATGCAGTCATTGGTTCAACCGATGCTCCACTCGCTCATGTAGCGCATCTTGACAGAAAGCAAGATGTTGATTCGTTCATCGGTGCTGCAGTCATTATTCGGGCCAAGAAGGAACGTGAAGAGCGACCTCGACGTGAAGAGAGGTCGAGTCGCGATTCGGACTCATACGATCGTCGTGATAATCGAAGAGGACGTGATTCTCAGAAAGATGATTGGGTCTGTGCAGCCTGCGAGAACGTCAACTTCTCTTGGAGAACTGAATGCAACAGTTGTGGAAAAGCCAAGGAAGGAAACGTCAAGGCGTACAAATCCTCAGGACGAGAGAACAATCGCTCAAATCAGCGACGTGAGCGACCTCGTCAAGAACGTCATGGACAAAACGATTGGGAATGTCCTGCTTGCAACAACAACAACTTCTCCTTCCGAACGGAATGCAACAGATGTGGAAAACCGAAGCCAGGGGGTGGAGGCAATGATCGTTCACGTGGCGGCCGTGATTCCGACCGTCGTGGAGGATTCCGTGGAGGTCGAGATGGAGGCCGAAGTTTCGGTGGAAATCGAGGTGGTCGTGATTCTGACCGTCGTGGTGGAAGCCGGGGTGGTCGAGATGGAGGCCGAAGTTTCGGTGGAAATCGAGGTGGTCGTGATTCTGACCGTCGTGGTGGAAACCGGGACGGTGGGCGAAACTTCGGAGAAAATCGAGGAGGTCGTGATTCCGATCGTCGTGGTGGAAGCCGGGGTGGTCGTGATGAACGACGTGATTCAGGACGAGGTCGTCCGAGCCGTGATCGTAACAATGATCGTCCAAATGAGCGCTATCGAAAGGCAAGAGGAAAGCGTCCTGGTCATGCGCATAACCGAGGACCACAACCAATTCGTCCACGTCGCTATCAAGGTAAAGATCGAGATGATTGAGGTGAACACGTGACTGCAGAAGCACACTATCTTGATGCTTTGGAAGCACTCGAAGCTGATGAGCGGGAAGAGGCACTTCAACATGCTCGAAAAGCGGTCAAATTGGACCCAGAACATGCTGATGCGTGGAGAGTGATCTCCGATGCGAGTCTTCCTGGACTGAGGAAGCAACCGACCTTGAAACAGGCTGCATCATCACTTTCAGCTGCAAAAAAGGTGGTCGCACTCCAACCTGATGATTTGGCCATGTGGGTGCGTGGAGGTCGATTGCTTTCCGATGAACTTGGTTTGTACATGGATGCGCTTCAATGGTGGCAAGATGCACGACATCATGCTCCGAACGAAGTGACGCCTATCGTTGAACAAGCAGCAATTCTCGCCGATATGGGGCTTTATGGGGAAGCCAGTGAACGTCTTCAATCGATTTTTGATGAGAATATGGATCTTGCTACAACGCAATATGCACGTGTTGCTCGTTTGCATCAAATGTGTCAATTAGCGAGCGAACAACCCTCATCAGAACACTTCAAACCATGGGAGAAACATCACGATGGTTGGGAAGCAATCAAACTGAGGATGAAGAAACCGCCGATTAGTGAATCGAAGATTTTCCTTCTGATTACGACACCAATTCTCATGTTGGAAGTCATTATGGCACCGCAAATCCTTGGTTCTGGATTTGGAGGATTCTGTATAACATCGCTCATTATTCTTGTAACGGTGATCCTCGGAATGCGGATTTCACGACGGTGGTTCCAGCGACTTAATCGTCCAGCATTCAATCTCTTACGAGCAATGGACTTTGAAACGTCGACTGGATATGTTGTCATTCCAGAAGAAATTCGTCTATCAACGCTGTTTATGTTCATTCTTAGTCGAAGACCGCCTGCATTCCAAGAACGAATGTTGAAGATTGTTGATGCAAAAGAGACATTCAAAGGCGATTGGAAACCAAAACTTCCTGACTTTTCTTCACATCAATCAGAACTTGAAGTGTTCTGGGATGAGGATGTTCAAGATGAAGATCTCTCTTCATTTGAAGAAGAGTAATCGAATCATGTACCGGCCGTGTAATCGTCCTTGTACTCGATTTGATCAGCACTGAGAACATCGATCGATACACCAATCGTTTCGAGTTTGGTCGTAGCAAGGTTCTGGTCTTGTTCAAGCGTAATATCGTAGACGAGGTTATCCATGTCCTTTGCTTCTGCAGCAAGACGACACAGGGATAGGAATTGGTTAGCGAAGGACATGTCCATGACTTCCGAAGGATGGCCTTCTGCAGCGGCTAGATTGACGAGACGTCCTCGTGCAAGAAGGTGAATCTTGTTTCCATTTCCAAGGGTAAATTCTTCATTATCCTTGCGAATTGTTCGTACAGATGTCGAGATGGTTTCCAGTGCTTCAACATCGATTTCACAGTCATAATGGCCTGTATTGGAAACGATTGCACCATCCTTCATGACTGCAAAGTGTCGATCAACGATGATGTCTTTCATTCCGGTTGCAGTACAGAAGAGATCGCCCAATGGTGCAGCCTCATCCATTGTCATGACTTGGTAGCCATCCATGACGGCACGAAGAGCTGCAAGTGGGTCAACTTCGGTGACGATGACATTCGCACCAAGTCCTCTTGCACGCATTGCCACACCTTTACCACAGTGGCCATAACCAGCAACAACCATGGTTTTCCCTGCGATAAGGACCGAAGTTGCTCGCAAAATTCCATCAAGCGTTGATTGACCTGTTCCATAGACATTGTCAAAATCCCATTTTGTTACAGCATCATTGACTGCAATGACTGGATACTTGAGATCGCCTGCAGCCGCCATAGCTCGCAAGCGATGAACACCTGTCGTAGTTTCTTCCGTTCCTCCGAGTACGCCTGCAGCATACTCTGAGCGCTCCCCATGCACACGTACGATGAGATCAGCACCATCGTCAAGCGTGAGTGTTGGATTGAATTCGAGCGTTTTATCGATGCACCAATAGAAGTCGTCAACACTTTGTCCATGCCAGGCATAGACCGAGTAGCCTTCCCGAGCAAGCCAAGCAGCAACATCATCTTGAGTTGACAATGGGTTGCAACCCGACCAAGAGAGTTCAGCACCTGCAGCAGCAATGGTCTCAACCAAGACTGCTGTTTCTTTAGTCACGTGTAAACAACCAGCCACGCGCATTCCCGCAAGCGGCTTTGTTCGCTCAGCTTCTTCTCGAAGTGCGGCAAGAACAGGCATTCTTGACCGTGCCCAGTCAACTCTGAGTGATCCTTCTTCTGCGAGTCCAATATCTCGAACGGCGTAGCCGTCACCGGTATCCAAACCTTCCATGCTCAACGCCAGCCCTTGGGGTTTTTCAACCCATCTTCAAGACCGTGAGGTCCATGAGCGGTTATTGTTGCTGTTGTTGGGCTTGTGCAGCATACTGCTGAGCGTATTGTGCAGCGGTTGCCTCATCATATCCTTGAGCGACAAATTGCTGGTAATACTGGTTGTAGTATTGCGTGTACAAGTCATTGCTTGCAGCAGCAGGTGCAGCAGCGGCAGGTTCCGCAGCAGCAGCCTGACCAACGTATTGAGCCGCATAGGCTCTCGCAGTCTCTTCAGGATAGCCTTGTGCGATCAATTGTTGTACATACTGCTCAGTCATGTCCATTTCTTGACCATATCCAGCAGCTGCAGCACTCAGATTGTCAACCTTATCACCGCTTCCACCACGTAGGAAGACGACCGTCAACAGCAAGAGCACAAGAATAGAAGCAATGATGGCGATAATGAGCGTCATGCTGTCGCCTTCTTCATCGTCTTCGCCCTCTTTATCTGTTGCCGGCTCAGACCAAAGCCCTGTCTCTGGGTCATAGGCCCAAGTTCCGTCCCATTCACACTGCAGTGAGGTTGCATTCCAAACGAATGAATCGCCGTCTGCAGCCAAAGCACTTGCATTGGCCTGGACACCACGGCAAATGTTGAGTTTGATCTGAACCATCTTGGTCAACTCATCAGACCAGCGTTCATCATCACCTTCATACACTCGAACCCAAATATCGACAACTTCGCTCTCGTTGCTGTATTGGTCGCCAATGTAGAGGGTCAATTCAAACGTATCCGAGTCTGAAAGTTTCTCAGCACGATCGAATCTGTTGTCCGTAATGAGGTTGTACTTTTCGATTGCAGATGAGGAAAAGTCTTCCTTCGAGAACGCTGCTTCGACGTATACCTCACCGGTTTCGGAACCAGAAAGGATCGTTCCAGTGATGGTATAGACCGAGTCGGATGTAAAGCCAACAGAGGCGTTGTCAAAGTTGTTGTATTGAACTTCAGGTATTTCATCACCATAGCCTTCTGGAACGACGACGAAGTACATTCGGTACTTGTCCGAGAACTTACCCGATGCATCGTAGACACGGAGTTCCATACGAATCTGCGACTCTGCAGTACCCGAATCGTCAACTGTGACGTTTTGGAACTTGTAGGAGAAGAGACCATTGCTTGCAGCGGATTCTTCGAAGGTGTGGCCTTCAAGGTTGAAGGACGTATCACCATATGGAGCGTCGAAGAAGACCTTCCACTCATAGGTGACAATTCCATTGCTTCCGTCGATAGCGTCAGCATCAAACGAATCGCTCGCATCGAAGTGGATGACAAGTTCACCAGCTTCAGTGAGGATGATTCGGTTGACATCCCATTCAGTTTCGGAAACAGTCTTCGTTCCAATGTACTCGATGTTGTCCATGTACTCATCTCGCATATCGATGCTCATGTTCGCTTCTGGAGCGAATGCATCAGCAAGAACGTCGTTGGTTTCAACAACGACGGAGATGATTCGAGCGTGGCCAGCATCATCATGGAGAAGGAGCGTTACGGTCCATTGTGCACCTTGAAGACAGCCTGTCGCAGAGGAAAGATCGGTCTTACAGAAGGTTGCAGATGGTGATGCATCCGTGACATGGTCTGTACCGCTAGCCATCGATTGACCCATCCAATCGGTTGGACCGGAAAGGAGCCAATCAGCGGTCAAAGAAGCGGCGGTTGCAGAGGTGTAGCCAAAGTTGACGGTTGCATCGCTCTTCATGTAATGAGTAGCGTATCCACCGGTCGATGGATCAAGTCCTGGCTCTTCACCATCGACGGTAAGACCGAGTTCTTGTCCCATTGCACCAAATCCTTCAGGATAAGGCGTAACCATGTAATCGAGCATATTTCCAAGCAGTGGGAAGGTTGTACTGTCTGCACGAGAGGAGTATGTTGCAACGTCGATGGTTGAAACAATCATTCCACCTTGGTAGTAACTACAGGTACCCATAATCACGTCCTTGCTGTTCGCACTTGTTCGCAACAAACTCTGGAAGTATCCTCCATCTTCCATGTATCCATTACAGACACCTGGAACGTTTTGTGTACTGACGGAATTGGTATTCAAGACTGCAGTTGCAACAGTACCATCGCCCTCGAAACCTTGGAAGGCTGTCGTAGAGACATCATCCATGATCGGGTGGTATGGGTCTGCAATGTCGAGATCGGTGTAGAGAATCTTCGTTCCTGGCGTGTCTCGGCTCTGAACGTCCATTCCAAATGGTAGACGTCCGTTCAATCCAACGTCAAGTCCGTAGATTTGGCTGCCTTGTGGGCCAAGATGCGCTTGCACCGTACCACCAGCAGACATGAACGACTCGAGCGTCTGTCGGTTTGCAGTGGAACCAAGCTTCTGGTAGTAACCTCGACCACCGCTTTCAACATCCTTTGCAGCGATGTCTTCTTGCCATGGCAAGATGATCTTGTCGTAATGCGTCATCCAACCCGAGTCAAGATAGGTGGTCCAGTCGTTGATAGCGAATTGAGTGTAGGTCATTCCAAGCAACTGAAGATCTTCCTTGATGGTGGAAGTACGTGCAGTTGAATCACTGAGAATTGCAACATCGATTTGGTCAGCAAAGGTTGCATGGAAGTATCGTACGTTTCCACTTGGGTTTCCATTCGCAAGTTCAGCGTGGAAACTGATGTTGTAGGTGTGTCCATCCATCCAGCCATTGTAAGCAGGGAAGGTCAGATCAATTCGCTCGTTTGATGCAAGTGCTGTTGTTGTTGGAGCAGATGATGCTTGATGGACTTGTGCGCCATCGGTTTCGTCAAAGACCGTCATGTAGAACATGTAATCACCAGCGAGAACACCGTTCGTTGCCTTGAGATCCCAGTTGTGTGTCAGACTACCATCGATTGGAAGAACACATTCGTAAACACCATCATCCAAACAAGCGAGTGTGCTTGGCTTACCGAGTGTGATATCAACGGATTCAACGTTGAAGATCACTTGCTCGATGTTGTTCGAGTTGCTGATTTCGTTATCGTTGAACCATGGCTTACCTGCTGTGGTGTTGTCAAAGATTGCTTCAGCACGAATCATGTAGACACCGGAGAAGAACTCGTGGCTTGCAACGGTTGTTGTTGCAACCTCTTCAGCGTCGACGTTGGTACGGGAAACCGTGTAGGATGCATCCTCGTAGAAGGTGAACTCTTGCAGTGTAATGTTGTTGAATGCAACACCCTTGAAACCATCATTGATTCCGTTTCGACCATCATCGTCGCTCTGGAACTCAAAGTTGATGTCAACGGTCGAACCAGCAAGAGAGATACATTCTCGAGCCCATTGCAAACTGTCAGCAGCCGTGTTGTTGAGAACGTAAAGGTGCGTCAAATCGATGCTTCGACTGAGTACAAGGTCGTCTGTGTTGAAGAAGACGTTGTAGTTGCCTGCTGATCCATCCGTGCTTGCTGAATCACCGATGAAGGAGATTTCAGCTTGGTTGATCGACTCACTGGCGTTTGTGAAACCGTCATTGTTGTCATCGTTTCGACAGGTTCCATCCTCGTCATAGTCATTCCATTGTCCGAGTAGAACAGCGGAGTATGAGTCGCTACCCTTTGTGTAATCAACATTGATGGAGGCATAGTCGTTAACGTCAACGATTGAAGTTCCATCGACATCAATACCGTAGAACGTATCTGCATAGTACTCGAAGTTCAAGGAAACGAAGTCACCAGACATACTGGTCAAATCAACACCAGGGATGGTGAGTGTCTCGTTCTCCCAGAGGTCGCCGTATCCTTGGGTTGCAGTGTCACATGGATGACCGAACCAGTAAGCATTGTTGTTGAAGATCAAGTCATTGCACGCTGCTTCGTTGTAGATCGCACCCTGTGGGTTGCCATCATCACTGTAGACATAACCTTCTGCGCCACCTTCAAAGGACTCCTTACAGATGACCGCAGGTGCACTGCAAAGAACGTCGGATGGTGTCGCTGAGAAGACGGTCGCCTTGATGTCGAAGTCAACCATCGTGTTACCCCAGTTGTTGCTGATAACATCGATATCGAACAATCCTTCAGCGTAAAGTCCACCAGGATTGAAGTAATCGATTCCTTCAATCGCTGGATCGTAAAGATTGAACGGTTGGATATAGCCAATGATTTCATCGTTTACAGTTTGCTCGTCCCATGCATGGTTGCTCAACGTTGCTGAAATTCGGTAGATTGTATCATTTAGCAAGTCTGCAGATATGGAAGCAGTTTCTTCTTCACCAGGTCCAAGATTGACGAGGTTGAGGTTGCTCTGAAGGGATTGAGGGTTCGGGAAATAAGCCGTATTCTGCTTGTAGATGGTAATGTTGTCAATCGCGTATCCATCTCGTCCAGACCAAAGGGATTCATTGTCGTCAGCGATTGAGCCATCGAATCCTGAACGGAGACGGAATCGAATGTCAACCGTTTCACCAGCCCATGGAGAGAGATCGAATTCACCGACGCCTTCTTGGGTAAAGTTGCTCCAACCATAGTAGGTTCCTGAACTGTAAACACCGTAGTAGTAACGTCCTTCTGCTACACCACCGATGCCGTTGATCTTGAAGGCACGGTCGTTATCGTAGCCACCCCACATCGAGGCGCCTGAGAGACATTCACCTGAGAGTTGAGCGGAGGTAGGACACGCAATGGTCGACCATCCGGTTTCACTTGAGCCGACTTCGATCATTGCTACATCGTCCCAAAGGTCGCCAATCAGCCATTGACCGGTTGTGGCATCGACGGAACCGAGTGCACCATATCCAAGATGACGGAACAACTCAACACTGAGGAACGCACGATCGGACCCTGTCAAATCAACATCGGTCAAGGTAAGTGCATCGTCCCAGTTACGGCCATATCCAGACCATTGGTCACCACTGCTGTTGGTCTTGTATTCACCAGCCCACATGAAGTCGGTTGGGTTCTGATAGTTCGCAGAAACGTTCGGAGCATTGTTTCCATCGCTTCCACCAACGGAATGGTTGGTCTCAAGAATCCAGTGTGAGGATTGATCGATGTACTCATCAAACGACCACGTACAACCACCGTTACAGCCAGTTGCATCAGCAGGGGTATCGAAGTCGTGCGTAAAGACCGTGGAGTTGGATGAGTTCGCCTCATCAACAACTTGGAGCACAACATCGAGTGTTGCTGATTGTGTGAGTGTGTCCATACCGGTGTTGGTGATGGTGACGTTGATGTCACGAGTACCTTCACCGACTGCGCCAAAGAATCGGTCGACTGGATTGATGTCAATTCCAGTGACTGCGATATCTTTACTGTCCATCTCAACGACTGTTACATAATCGTACTGACCCTCCCATCCGAGATTGTCCACCCAGTTTCCAAAGTTGTAGGATGTGTGTCCAACAACGATGTCTGGAGCGGAGGTTGAAGATCCTGCAAGTTGTCCAACAACAGCGATGTTTGGACGACGACCTGCCTCATAGGAGAGAGGGGTAACGTGGCCACCAGAGCCATCGGAAAGTGTGACTTGAACAGTGGTTGGGAAGTTCAACCAGAACGAAGAGGTTGAACCGCCAGCAGAGTCAGAGGTGTTTTGCTGGTAAGCAACGGTTGGATTGACGAAGTCAGGTTCACCGTCGCCGTTGATGTCTGCAATCGTGACATCATAGGAGATGTAAGGGCCGAAATACGCCAGTGAAGGTGTAGCCCATGTCCCAACGGTTGTTGACGTTGTGTAGGTAATGTTTTCGAGATTGCCTTGTGTCATGGCGATGGTGTCAATGGTTCCATCACTATCCATATCTCCGATATCGAAAGCACCGAAGGTGTTCGCCATGTTCACGACGTGCGAGCCAGCTTGTGGTGAAGTCGAGAACGTGTACGTTGCTGGGAAGAGATTTGTTTGACAGTTAAATTCGATGACTGTGACGTTGTCGTCGTTTCCAGGGTTTGTTGTTTGGCCGGTTGCATAATCGACACCTTCACTGCGAAGGAGCCAGATGTCATCGTCGTAACATTGTCCTGTGAGACCTTGTTGAGACTCACCCCAGTCTCCGACTTCGAGACTGCGGTAAGAGTTGGTGTTCGCTGTTCCAAGAGCGGTGATCATCGGCGTGGTGCTTGAGCCAACTGGACCCATGTACGTGACAACACGCTGGTTCGAAAGGTCACTGAGGAGATCGAGGATGACGACATCGTCGTTGCCGTCTTGGTTGATGTCACCAACGGCGAGATCCCATGCCCAGAAGTGAGTGAATCTCTGGCCAATAGAGAAAGAATCAGTGTTGCATCCATCGTTTTCGAGAATGGTAAGGTTACCTGGTTCTCCAGCAGGCGCCCCGCTGTCATCCGTCTTGAACGGGTTGTTGCGTTGGAAGATGGCGATGTCAGGTGCACTGTCGCCATTGAATTCGCCGACTTCAAGGAATTGAACGTTTGAGAATTCATCCCATTCTGCGTTTCGTGAAGTGTTCTTGGAGACCCAAACATCGTAACGGTCTGTAAAGTCGCCGTTACCATCATTGAGCAAGATGGAGATTGTGTGCGTACCATCGGTAGCGATCGCCATGTCGTTGTGGCCATCACAGTTGAAATCAGCAATGCCGATGTCGATCGGATCACGGTTGGTTGTGTAGTTTCGTGCAGCAGAAGCACTTGCAGTTGTTGCAAATGCGGCAGTCGTCGATAGGACCATTATGAGTACAAGAAATACGCTTCGAAGTTTTGCCCCGATTTGGTTTGTCTTTGTTTGCATCAATATCACTCATCTTAGCCAGCGATACTTCCACTATAACCCCTTTGATGCCACGCTTCGCTTATTATGAAGCAAATGTGCGTTCTTGCGCCCCAATTCTATCTTATCCAAGCCAACGAGGAGACGGGCCCCACCCCGTTGCATCGCCGCCATGAATTTTGACGAGTTTTCCTGCTGCAAACAAGGATTCCAGCCAGACGCTGAGTTCAACCCCTGTACGACCCCCAAGTTTTGCACTTGCAACCTCTTCGATCGTCTCGGTCGCTAAGGCTGTTCGTGCACCTTCTCGGACGATAAGACGCATGAGTTCTCTCAACCATGCCTCAGCCATCGGATCAACACTCATCTGGCCTTGAATCGGACGAGGTTCATCGAGTTCAGAGAAGGCATCCATGAGCTCAAAGACATCGTTTCGACTCGGAGGTTCCAACCCAATCTTTTCAATTTCGACCTCGACATTCAACTCACCAATCGGCCTCCTTACAACTGGAATTCGACTTGGATCTGGTTCAGGCCCCATATCAGTAGGTGGCAAGATGACATCGTCATCTTCCTGAACATTCGGTTGATTTTGGGCAAGAGGGTTTTGACCAAGTGGGATGAATGATCCAACATCAGAAAGCCCAAGTTCATCGACGATTCGCTCGACCCATTCCCTCTTTCCTTCGATGGTCACATTCACGTCCGTCTCATCAGAGCGAAAAATGAACCTCACATCGCCCGATGCCATGACATCAACTCCAATTGGTTCCATTTCAAGATGTCGATTCTGCAACCGAAGCAAGTTGTCGTAGAACGGTATGGAGGATGCCTCCATTTCGATAATATTCGACCTCAACAGGCGTATCAAGTCGGACAGAAACCGTGAATTACTTGCTCGAACCATCAGGATGATTCGCAGTAATGGTAAGGTCTTGCATCGGCTCGACTTGATCGGTTACAGGAATCGAGAAGGATTCCGTTCCATCAAGTCCCAAGGTTTCGTGTGATTCACCCTCCATGAAGGTCAGAGGCAGCACACCCATTCCTACGAGATTCGAGCGGTGAATACGCTCAAAGGACGTAGCAATGACCGCTTTCACACCAAGAAGATAGGTTCCCTTTGCAGCCCAATCACGAGATGAACCCGTTCCATACTGCGAGCCTGCAAGAACGACCATCGGGCCGTCATTGTTCATGGCTGCCTCGTAAACGGAGGTAATATCTCCAGAGGTATGATCGAGCGCATATCCTCCTTCAGTTCCAGGAGCGAGTTGATTTCGAATGCGAACATTCGCAAAGGTTCCTCGCATCATAATCTCGTGATTTCCACGACGACTTCCAAAGGAATTGAAATCGCCCTTTTCGACACCACGCTCGACCAACCACTTACCGGCAGGACCACTCGCAGGGAAGGAGCCAGCAGGCGAAATGTGATCGGTTGTAATCGAATCACCGAGTTTGAGCAACACCTTTGCATCATGAATGGGTTCGATTGGATCTGCTTCAGCAGAAAGATTCTGGAAGAAGGTCGGTAATCGAATGTAGGTCGAAGCATCGTCCCAAGGATAGAGCGGACTTGGTTCAGACGGAATGGAATCCCATCGAGGTTCATTCATTGCATCAGCATAACGTTGCTTGAACATTTCAGGTGTAATCGCAGAACGGGCTTCAGCAATTTCATCAGAAGATGGCCAAAGGTCGGAGAGCATAACAGGTGTTCCGTCCGGTGCCGTTCCAATCGGTTCGGTTGTCAAGTCAATCTCAAGCGTACCTGCCAACGCATAAGCAACGACGAGCGGAGGTGATGCGAGATAGGAGGCCTTGACTTTGCCATGAACTCGACCTTCGAAATTTCTGTTTCCTGAGAGGACACTTCCAACGATCAAATTCGCTTCATCAATGGCTGCATCCACTTCTTCAGGAAGTGGTCCTGAGTTTCCGATACAGGTTGTGCATCCATAGCCTACGACATTGAATCCAAGTGCATTCAGATCCTCTTGAAGCCCAGTCGCTTCGTAGTATTCAGTAACAACTCGACTACCTGGAGCAAGTGAAGTACGAACCCACGGCTTCACGTTCAAACCAAACGCACGTGCTTTGCGAGCGACAAGGCCAGCAGCGAGCATGACATCTGGATTGGATGTGTTCGTACAGGACGTAATGGCTGCGATGACCACATCACCATGATTCAAATCATAGATTTCTCCATCGCGTTCAACAATGGCTCCATTGTTCAATTCCGATTCATCCAATCCATGCCCTTCGAAACCAAGTTCATTGGTAAGTGATCCAACAAAGTGGGCCTTCATGTCCTTCAAATCAACACGATCTTGAGGGCGCTTTGGTCCAGCAAGTGCAGGAAGTATGGTTCCTAAATCCAATTCAAGAACGTCTGTGTAGGATTTCTCAGCATCGCTTGCATCATACCACAAGCCTTGTGCCTTCGAGAATGCTTCAACACCAGCGAGTGCTTCTTCATCACGACCTGTTAGCCGGAGATATTCGATGGTGCGTTCATCAACTGGGAAGAATCCACAGGTTGCACCATATTCAGGCGCCATGTTGGCAATGGTGGCTCGATCAGCAAGCGAAAGAGCTGCCATTCCTTCACCAAAGAACTCAACAAACTTTCCAACAACACCGTGCTGGCGAAGCATCTCAACGATTCGAAGTGTCATATCGGTTGCAGTAACACCATCGTTGAGTGAACCTGTCAAGCGTACACCTACAACGTCAGGTGAAAGCATGTAGATCGGTTGTCCGAGCATCACCGCCTCAGCTTCAATGCCACCAACACCCCATCCGAGAACTCCAAGACCGTTGACCATGGTCGTGTGCGAATCGGTTCCAACCAGTGTATCAGCAAGCCAGATATTGTTTTCAGCACGAGCGACACTTGCAAGGAATTCGAGATTGACTTGGTGAACAATTCCTCGAGAGGGGGGGACGGCTTGGAAATTCGCCAAGGATTGTTGACCCCACTTCAAGAACGTATAACGTTCCATATTTCGATGGTATTCAATATCAAGATTGAGTTGCAATGCGTCTGGGTTTGCACCTGAAACGTCGACTTGAACCGAATGATCGATGACCAAATCAACAGGAACTTGTGGGTTGACCTTCTCTGGATCGCCACCCATTTGGACCATCGCATCGCGAAGTGCTGCCAAATCAACAACAGCAGGTACACCGGTAAAATCTTGCAAAATGACACGAGAAGGACGGAATGGAATCTCTCCACGCTCACCATTGGCTTGCCATCCAGCAATGGCCTTGACATCTTCTTCTCGAATCAAAAATCCATCACAGTTGCGAAGTGCACCTTCCAACAAGACACGGATCGAATACGGAAGATGGTTGGTTGAAATTCCAGCATCATCAAGGGCTGATAGGGCATAATATGTACCTCCAACCTCAAGTTCTCGCTTCGCTAAAAACGGGTCCAAATCGCTCATGATTCAAAGGGACTCGCACCCCGTTAATCAACCGAACTGTTCTCTTTTCTGTGAGACTTCACCAGAATTTATACCATGGGTCAACTTCCTCTTGACCAACAAACGATGCTGATTCGAGTGTTACATCATCAATTGGGGTAGAATTTTGTTGTCCTCCAACCTCAACATGGCTAATTGCAGTGACATGCTCGCACCCAGAGGTAATCTTTCCGAATACGGTATGTTTGCCATCCAACCAATTTGGTCCATTTCCGTCGTTACTGTCTTCTGGAATCAAGAAGAATTGACTTCCACCCGTGTTCGCTTGATCGGTCTTTGCCATTGAGATTGTACAAACTTCATGCAATAACCCATTATCTGCCTCGTCGCGTATTGTCCACCCTGTTGTTGCACAATCGACGGAATTCTCCATCGCCTGTCCGTTACAATATCCGTCCCAGATTACAGCATGGCCTCCCATACCATTACCGCTTGTAAAATCTCCACCTTGAATCATAAAGTCATCAATGACTCTATGGAATTTTGTCCCGTCATACTTTCCTTGAACGACAAGTTGCTTGAAGTTCTCAGCATGAACAGGCGCATCATTTGGATAGAGTTCAAGCGAAACAGTTCCCGTTTTTGTTACGCCATTCTCAGTCCACGAGAGATTTAACTCAACATAATCCGTCGTCGTTGATTCAGTGTTTGCAATGGTGATCATTCCAAGAATGAGCAGGAATGCTCCGAACATGACGACCATTCCCGCCAACGTTGGACCACCATTGTTGAACATTCGAGGAATGACCGTCT
>Ga0208127_1000508_pt1 | contig 20044 bp, 15 predicted proteins | sample ETNtaG_6_FD_185751 | JGI IMG/M metagenome (GOLD analysis project Ga0208127, IMG submission 185751) | Marine microbial and viral communities from oxygen minimum zone, Eastern Pacific Ocean - ETNP201306SV45 (SPAdes) (version 2) | ecosystem: Environmental > Aquatic > Marine > Oceanic ... | reverse complement strand
GCTTCTGCGCCGGTCATTCCTTCTCCTCCGGATGGGGTGTTTGATTGGTCGAGCTTTCCTGTCTTGACGATCTCTTCAACCTGCGAGGCGTCTAGGGTTTCGTATTCCTTCAAGGCCTCAGCAACAGCCTGAACCTTGTCCTTGTTCTCGGTGATCAAGCGGTTGGCGCGGTCGTAGGCATTATTGATGATGGTCTTTACTTCGCCATCAATTAATTGGGCCGTATCCTCGCTGTAATCCTTGGATTGCGCCATGTCGCGCCCGAGGAAAACATATTCGTTATCGCCACCGTACTGAACCATCCCCAGGGCATTGCTCATTCCGAATTGGGTGACCATGGCCTTGGCCATTTTGGTGGCTTGTTGAATATCCCCTGCTGCGCCGGATGAAATATCGCCGGAATACATCTCCTCAGCAATGCGCCCGCCCATGGTCATGCAAATTGTATCGAGTAGTTGCAACTTGTGATGGTTTAGCACGTCCTCCTTAGGAAGGCTCATGGTGGATCCGAGGGATTGGCCGCGTGGGATAATGGTTACTTTGTGGAGGGGGTGGCAGTGTTCCAGTAAAACATTCAGGATAGCGTGGCCGGCTTCGTGCCAAGCTGTGCGTGTTTTATCCTCCTCACTCATGGCGAGACTGCGGCGTTCCCGGCCCCAGCGGACTTTGTCACGCGCTTCTTCAAGCTCAATCATCCGAATCCGCTTCTTGTTTTTTCGGGCAGCCAATAAGGCGGCTTCGTTTAAGAGATTGGCTAATTCTGCACCTGAATATCCCGGGGTGCCGCGGGCTATGACTGAAAGGTCCACTTCCTTGGCGAGTTTCACCTTCTTGGCGTGGACTTTGAGAATAGATTCACGACCGCGAACATCCGGGAGCGGCACGGTGATTTGGCGATCAAACCGGCCGGGGCGCAGCAGCGCAGGGTCTAGAACATCCGGGCGGTTGGTTGCCGCAATGATAATGATGCCTTCCTGGGAATCGAAACCGTCCATTTCGACGAGCAGCGCATTGAGTGTTTGCTCGCGCTCATCGTTGCCCCCGCCCAAGCCGTGTCCGCGATGTCGGCCAACGGCGTCGATCTCGTCAATAAACACCAAACATGGCGTGCTCTTGCGCGCCTGTTCAAACATATCTCGGACACGACTGGCCCCCACGCCGACGAACATTTCCACAAAATCAGAGCCGCTGATGCTAAAGAAGTCAGCGTCTGCTTCGCCCGCAATGGCCTTGGCTATAAGTGTTTTTCCGGTTCCGGGAGAGCCGACCATTAGAATGCCCTTCGGAATGCGGCCGCCGAGTTTTTGGAATTTCTTGGGATCCTTCAGGAAGTCTACCAATTCAAATACTTCATCTTTGGCTTCCTCAACGCCCGCCACATCTTTGAACGTAATCTTGTTCTTATCCTTGTTCATCGCGCGCGCTTTGCTTTTACCAAAGTTCATGGCGCCTTTGCCTGCCATTTTGATTTGTCGAATGAAGAAGAAATAGATGAAAAATACGATCAGTAGAAACGGAAGGATCGTTAGCAGGAAACTATAAAGGAGCGTACTTTCTTGTTCCTGTTCAACTTTCGGATGACCGATGATCAGGGCCTGATGGTCCTCAGGAATCGTGGAGCGGAGCCGGAAGGCTGATTCCTTGATTTTTCCATTTTCCCGGACGAAGACCAGCGCCGCCGTCCCATTTTCATCCGCGTTTTCCGCGACACGCGTTTCCTTGGATTTGCCGGTGATTTCCTTTAGCTCGGATGCCTGGGAAAATTTGATTTTCGCCTCAATCAAAATGTCATCCCCTTCGACCTTGTTGGTAATCATGCCGATGAATTGATCATAGGTGATTTCGGTCGAGTCTTCGGTCTTGTTCCGACCGGCCATGAGCAGCATGAAAATTGCCCCGAAAATCACGAGGTAAATGATCCATGGGCGCATGGAGCTTTCCTGATTGTTGTCCTGATTATCCATTAACGGCCTCGGCTTTAAAGCCTATCACAAATGAAGATTTGGGCCAAACTCTTAGATTTTTGAACATTTCCACAACAAAAACCGCTTGGTGCTGCGGCGGACCTTGGCTAACTCTCCGATTCTTAACCCTTCTACCCAAAAAACATGACCTCCTATCGTGACTCCTAAGACGGCCGCTCGTTTATCAGTATTGGGAATTTTGGCATTAATGAAGAGGGTCTTAAGCTTGGAAGCATTGGTGCGCCCAATCGGCTGAAACCGATCGCCTTCCTGCCAGTGGCGAAGAGTTACCGAAGACCCGATGATGTCCGCATCGAACACCTCACCGTTAAATGTTTTCGGTCGCTTACGGGCAAACCGATACTCGAGCCGTGTCGAGCCAAGCGTTTGCTGAGACCATGAAACTTGGGGGGCGATAACGACTTTATTCAGTGAATGAGAAAGATTGGCTGTAGTTAAACAATGAAGCTTCCCTTGCGTATCCCGTTGAAGTTGCTGTTGCGGGTTGATCGAAAAGGGTCGGTCAGCGTGTGCTCGCAATTCTTCAACCATAAAAAATTGGGGCGTAAATCCAAGGTCGATGATTTGATGCCAAAGCACCCATCGTTGAATGGCAATGTGCAGTTCGTCAAACGGAACGCTGGAAGAATCCTGCAGCCATGCCTGAGCATATTGCGCGGCAAAATCAGCATCAGCGGCCACCAGTGTTTGTGATTGGTGAATGGAATGTTCGATCTCTGGATGGAAGTATCGCTTGAGATATGGCACCAGTTGAGTTCGAATCTTATTCCGCAAATACTTTGGATCATTGTTGGAGGCATCCTTGCGGAAGCGAATGCTCGCGAGCTTCGCGGCGGAAATCAGATCTGTTTTGGTGAAATGCAATAAAGGCCGTGCAAGTTGTAGTTTCATTTTTCGACTGATCGTGGAAAGTGCCTGAGTACCCCCCAAGCCTTTGCCTCCCGCGCCACGCATCAACCGCCACAGAAAGGTCTCAGCCTGATCATCAGCATGATGCGCAGTTACAATTAATCGGCAGCGTGTTTTACGGGCAGTGGATTTTAAGAAATCATACCGCGCCTCGCGCGCAGCCATTTCAAGGCCGTGTTCCTTGATTGCTGCTGAATCCTGTTTCCATTTCGCGGTATGGAAAGGCAGTTGATGGGTCTGGCAAAACCGTTCCACCAATTGCTCGTCCGCTGTTGAAGCCCGGCCTCGCAGGCGGTGGTTGAAATGGCCGACAACCAGCCTCCATCGATTTGCCTTGGCGGCTTGTTGGAGCGCGGTGGCCAGCACCATGGAATCCACTCCGCCAGAAACGGCTATCAAGATTGGGCTGCGAGGAGGGATGAGTTTAACTGCCTCGGCCCCAATTTGTTCGAGCCAATCCGCCATTAGGCGAGGAGTGGTTCGATCACGTGTCCAGCGACATCTGTAAGGCGAAAGTCGCGACCTTGAAAACGGAAGGTCAGCTGTTCGTGGTTCATGCCAAGTAGATGTAGGATGGTTGCGTGCAAATCATGAACGTGACATTCGCGGCCCACGGAGTCGAAGCCGAATTCATCGGTCTCACCCACTATGTTCCCCGGCTTTACGCCGCCGCCCGAAAACCACATACTGAAGGCGTCGATATGGTGGTTGCGTCCAGGTGTTTTGCGAGCCTCACTCATGGGCGTGCGGCCGAATTCTCCGCCCCAAATCACGAGGGTATCATCCAGCAATCCACGTGCCTTTAGGTCCTTGATTAATGCGGCACAACCTTGATCGACATCATGTGTTACCTTTTCAAGGTCTTTGGTGAGGGTTTCGCCGGGGCCGCCGTGGTGGTCCCAGTTGGTGTGGTATAGCTGCACAAACCGTGTGCCGCGTTCGACCAACCGGCGTGCAAGTAAGCAATTGTTAGCGAAGCTCGCGTGTCCGGGCTTCGCGCCGTAGAGATCCAGCGTGGCTTGGGATTCGCCTGAAATATCAATTAACTCCGGCGCACTGGACTGCATTTGGAAGGACATCTCATAGCTTGCAATGCGCGTGCGGATTTCCTCGTCGCCGGTCTCCATTAGCCGTTTGAGATTAAGGGCTTTCAAGGAATCGAGTGAATCGCGTTGCGATTCGGCACTCACGCCTTTGGGGCTGGCGAGATTGAGGATGGGATCGCCGCTGCCGCGTAACGGGACGCCCTGAAATGTGGTTGGGAGAAAACCGCTGGCCCAATTGACGGCACCACCGCGCGGGCCACGCGGGCCTGATTGCAGCACCACAAAGCCTGGCAGGCTTTGGGATTCACTGCCTAATCCGTAGGTAACCCATGATCCCATACTGGGCCGTCCAAACAGGCCCGTGCCGGTGTTCATAAAGAGTTTTGCTGGAGCGTGATTGAACAGTTCGGTTTTACAGGTTTTCACCACAGATATTTCATCCGTGATGCTGCTAATGTGCGGTAACAGGTCGCTTACCCAAATGCCACTTTGGCCGTGACGCTTGAACTGCCGCGTGGGACCTAGCAGTTTGTTGGCCTTCTTGAACGAGCTGTTCATAAAGGCAAATCGTTTGCCTTTGATAAAGGATTCCGGGATGTCTTGGCCGTGGCGTTTGGCGAGTTCCGGCTTCCAATCAAACAACTCCAGTTGTGAAGGGCCACCGCCCATAAAGAGGTAGATGACGTTCTTTGCCCGTGGCTTAAAATGCGGCTGTCTCGGCGCGAACGGGTTGGCTTGTGCCTGATCGCTCATCATCGAGCCGAGTGCGATCGAGCCGAGCCCCATGCCGCAGCGGCTGAAGAAATGACGGCGTGTGGTTTCTTGTAGTATGTGCATCATTCTCGGGTGATGGTTTCATCGAGGTTCAAAAGCACTCTGGCCAACATCACCCAAGCGGCTTTCTCGCTGCGTTGCGCTTCGGCCACGGCTTCAGCGCCGTGTTCGCGGTGGACAACTGCTGATAGAGTCCCCGCGTCCATGCCGGTATACAGCTCTCGTTGCCTGCTCAAAAATGATTTGAGAACCGACAGCTCGCGGGCATCGGGTTCGCGGGCAAGGCACAGGCGAACACCAAGCGCGATCCGTGCCTCATCTGTTTTGCCGCCCTCTCTCAAAATGCGTTCGGCCAAGCCCTGAGCGATTTCAAAAAAAGCTGGGTCATTCAAGAGCGTTAGCGCTTGAAGTGGTGTGTTGCTGCGGATTCGGCGAGTGCAAGAGGCGAAGGCGTCAGGAGCATCGAAGACCTTAAGGGCGGGATGCGGCGTGGCACGCCAACGATAAGTGTATACAGCGCGTCGATACCGATCCTCCCCTTTGCTGGCCGTCCAATTACGGCGGTGTTGACCGAGGTTCATGCAGCCGGGTGGTTGAGGCGGGAACACGCCCGGTCCGCCCATCTTTATGCTGAGAAGGCCACTGGCCGCTAAAGCGTTATCACGAACGATTTCGGCATCCAATCGAAGACGAGACTGGCGGCCAAGAAGGTTATTATAAGGGTCATCCTCGATGAGGTCGGCCCGCTGTTTGGAGGATTGGCGGTAAGTAGCTGAAGTGATCATGAGTCGGTGCATTGCCTTGCGACTCCATTGGGTGCGCATGAACTCTGTAGCGAGCCAGTCGAGTAAGGCTGGATGGCTTGGGGCGGATCCTTGCGTGCCAAAGTCGTTTTCCGTTTCCACAATGCCTTTGCCAAAATAATGCAGCCACATACGATTCATGGTTACGCGGGCCATCAGGGGATTGTTTCGGCTCGTTACCCAGCGTGCAAAATCCAGACGATTTGCGGAATCCGATTCGGGGAGCGAATGAAGAATACTCGGCACTCCCGGCTTCACTGCTTCAGCGGGTCGTGTGAAATTGCCCTGTATAAAGCGATGCGTCATGCGCGGGGAACTGCGCTGCATCATTACCAATGCGGTGGTGGCACGCGGGCGGGATTTTTTCAGTTCAGCGAGTTCTGACTCTAGTTTTTTTCGGATATCACTCGCCTGCTCTGCACTGTTTACCTTGGCGGTGAGTTCGGCGACTTTTTGATCATGTTCTTTTTGTTTTGCGAATTCCGCAGTCGTTGGGATTTCGCGGCGCGGTTCATCCACCTGATTGTAATAGGCGAACATTCGGTAGTACTCCACCTGTTTGATGGGGTCGTACTTGTGGTCATGACACTGGGCGCAGCCAAAGGTGAGCCCGAAGAGAACCTCGCCGGTGGTCGCGACGCGGTCGAAGATGGAATCGATCCGGAATTGTTCACGGTCCACGCCACCCTCGGAGTTGATCTGTGTGTTGCGATGAAAGCCGGTTGCAATGCGCTGTGCCGCCGTAGCATTGGGGAGCATGTCGCCAGCCAATTGTTCGACGACAAATTGATCGAACGGCAGATCATCGTTGGTGGCGCGGATGACCCAATCGCGGTACTGCCACATTACGCGGGGAGCATCGTGGCTGTAACCATCGCTATCGGCATAACGGGCGGCGTCCAGCCAATGGCGTCCCCAGCGTTCTCCGTATCGGGGCGAGGCCAATAGACGCTCAACAATGTGCTCGTAAGCGTTGGGGCGTTGATCAGCGAGAAACGCCTTTACCTCACCTGGAGTCGGAGGCAGACCGATTAGGTCGAGATGCACGCGCCGCAACAGGGTAATCTTGTCTGCCTCGGTCGAGGGCTTGAGGTTGGCGGATTCCAGTTTGGCAAGGATGAATCGGTCGATGGGGTTTTTAGGCCAGTCCGCTTGCTTGACTACTGGCGGAGTGTGGTGTTGTGGTGCGACGAACGCCCAGTGCACTCCTTCCTTGCCCTGTAATCCAAGGGCATTCCAAAACATGAAAGATAAAAAAAGCGACGGCCAGCGCATGGGGTAAGTGTAGATTATTTGACGCCTCAATCAAGCTGTCGATTCGGACTAGCGTCTGGGGATTTGGTTGAGTGTATAGTAAAATGTGTCATTCCACAATTTGCCGCCTTTCGCATCACGAATATCCAGAGCGCGCACGGCGGTGATGTATCCGGGTTTCCAACCGGCAAGTTTGAGGGTCACCTTGAGGTTGTCTTTCGATACAGTTAGGGATTCCACATCGATTACTGTGAAGCGATCTTTTCGGCCTTCGTGATCGAATTCCGGTGAGCCGTAGCTCTTGTGGTATTCATACCGATATTGCCAGACATCAAATCCATCTAGCGCCTCTGCAGCCTTACGGTCTACCGGCTTCGTGAAGGTAAGTTCAAACCCATCGGCCAAGGCTCGCACGGTCTTTACTGAAAATGGCGTCGGGCCCTTGAACTTCACCCGTTCCAGGGCATGAAATGCCGGGGCGTTGGCGGCCCATGCCTTGACCTTGCCGCTCCCAACATATAGCTGCCCGTCATTGCCCAGGGCCATCCGGTTGACGCCTGATTGAAATCCCTTGAGGAAAGGCCACACGGCGCCCTGCCATTCGCCGTTTACTTTTTCTAGCTGCACACGTGTGAGGACAGCGTTTTGAAAATCGCCTACCAACATCTGGCCTTTGAACGGTCCAAAACGGTCATCAGTAATCTCCATAATGTCACTGGCTGATCGAACCCATTTGTAGGGAAACCAAACCGCGGGCGGATCGAGTTTGCGGGGTTTTCCATAAAGATCTTTGGGTGCAGGGATGGAGGTTGGGTGTCCATAAAAACGGCCGTCCTTTACGTGGTTCAATTTGCATGCGCCAATCCATGCGCCTTGATTGTCCGTGACAAATAAATCTTTGTCTGGGCCGAATGTCTTAATACCGTTTGGCTCGCGGAATCCGCTAGCGAAGGGCTGGGCCTTGCCGTCCTTGGCATCAATGCGCAACGCCCAGCCCATCTTGCGTACGCCCCAGTGGCCTGCGTGCCCGGCGTTAGCGACTACAAAATCCCCCTGTTGGTCCAATACAGGTCCGTAAGAAAATGAGTTGTAACTGCCGGTGTAATCCCAATCATTTGAAATGCGTTCGAACAGGTCGGCAATCCCGTCGTTGTTCGTATCCTTTAGCCGAGTGATTTCAGCCTTGTTGCCCAAGTGGATCATGCCATCTTTCACCAAAAGTCCCATCGGCTCATTCATTCCTCGGGCAAACCGGCGGAACTTCATTTCCTTGGCAGGGCCGGTGGCGTTTTCAATGATCCACACCTCGCCGGTATACGTGCACACTGCAAGCTGAGCTGGGCTAAGCCAATCCATGCCCGTAACAAATAGGTTCATCTCCTCAAGCGCTCCCAGTGGTAATGCTTCGACTTCGTAATACGGATTGAGAACAAAGCTCCGGCGTGCCTTAGGGTTGGCGGGCAAGACAACTGATTTTGGGTCTGAGAATTCCACTTTGGCGTGTTGCCAGCTGCGGGCCATGCGTTGGGCTTCCGCCTTGTTGGGCGCGGTGAAGCTCACCACATCAAATTGTGTTTCAGGATTTTTATCGGGAATAATGTGAATCTGCGTTAGCTCTCCATTGTATTTGAGTACTTCGTTCCCCTTGGTGCTGCCTTCGACGGTGAATTGTTCTTCCTCAAACTGGAGATTGGATTTGGTTGCCGTGATAAGGCCTTTGCCTTTCAAGAGGGCGACAAGCACGTCTTCATCTCGTTGAATCGCGACTGCTCGTGGTAGGTTCAAATCTACCGGCGTGCCGTCCTCAGCATGCGCCAAAAAAGTCAGGCCGCCTTTGGCGGAGTTTAATCGAAGGCTTCGGACAGTGGCCCCGTTTGAAGCATAAACGGAATGCTGTACATCTGTGGTTTGGTTCAGCTGATATAAAAAAGTTACGCGACCGCGGCGGGTGCTGAACCCCTTGTATTCTGGCTCGAGTCCGTTTCGGGCTGTTTGTGCAGGTGTCTTTCCTTCGGATCTCTTGCTCCACATGGGAACGGGCGGATTCCCCCAAAGCCGTTCACCATTCGGCTGACAAATGAAGGGCCGTTTGGCACCGTGATAACAGGGGCCAAAGAGGTTCAACCTCCCACCCTTCCACACCGTATGTGTCCGGAGTTGTTGGGTGTCAAAAGCCAGATGCAGTTCGGGGGATAAGTTAACCACCAGGCTGCGGCTGGACTTAATCATTGGGGCCATTCGGAACAGTTGATCGGCAGGATCGTTGTACGGTGGAAGTTCCGGCTTTTTCGCCGCTGCGATTGCAGTGATGGCGGTGGCGGCGAGATAGTAAAACGGTTTCATGGGTGAAGATAAAAAATTCGAGGGTATTAATTGTTCCCTTCGCTTTCGGTGAGTTGCCAGTTTTCCCCGAAGAAACCCGCATGCGCTACCCCTTTAGGAATCCGTTCAGCAATGGGGACGAGCATATCCAGCACGGCGTAATCTGGTAGCTTGGCGTTTTGCATGGAGTTGCTCATGTGACCGAATTCACTGAAGGTAAATCCGCTATTGATGACAATGTAGCGTCGCAGGTTCATGGGGTTTGGGTAAATCAAAACCGGAACAAACCGGTTGGCGGGCCATGTCTTGTCCTTGATGCGAATGTCTTTCTCGGTCCATTCGATGGGTAATTGGCCGGCTATTTTGGCGATCATGGGGTTGCTTTTCGGGTCGCCCCAAAGAATGAGGTTGGAAGCGCGATCTACGGCAGAGAGTTCAGATGAATTCTTAACGATAACATTGCCACGGAACTGCCGGTGCCATTGGCTGATGGCGTCTTTCATTTCCTGCTGAACCCATTCGCCAGTAGATTTATTTATGGGATCGGCGTTGGGCGGCACGAAGACGAAACGACTTAGAAAGGCATCATCAATAGGCCCCTGTAAGCCGGGTGATTTGGTTAAATTATTTTGAGCCAAGGATTTTACGGCTTCCCAACGTGTTCCGGTGCGGAGAAACATCAATGGTGCATCCCGGTTCGGTTTTGTTGCGAGTTTTTGGTTGTCGATGGTGATCGTGTATTTTGTGGTGCCTTGGTCAGGCTCCTTGAGTTTGCCGAGCATTAGCTTGGTAACGTTCTGAGTTTTGACGCGGAATTGATGGTTCCCCAAGTACTCGGCCTCGACTCGGGCTTCCTTCCAGTGTTGGGTGAGCCCATACACGCTCACCCACTTCATGCGATTATAGCGGAGTGTGTGAGTGGTGAACTGGACTTTGCTAGCGTAAGCATTGTTGCCATTTTTGACGGCGGCATCTACTCGGCGGGAAACTTCCTCCTTGGCCTTAGGTTCATATTTATGGCCCGTCTTTGGGCCAATGATGTGGGTGAGCTTCAATCCTTCGCGCTTAAATGCTAGCGCCATTAAGTCGGCTGCGGCCTTTTGTTTATCGGTTTCACCACTGTAGGCCACGGTGGTGGTGTTCAAGAAATTACCGGCGATAGGAGGCACATCATAGAGTTTCCATAATTTCTGCTCCCACCAAGTTGGCTTGGGTTCCTTTTTAAAAATATCCTGATATTTGGCTGTATCCACAAAACCAGCGCCTGGGGCGACGGCAGCCCATTGATCGGCATAATGTGCTCCTAGATGCCATGCTCCAGCTCCTCCCATTGAAAACCCACGTAACGCAGTGCGTTCATTATCAATGGAGTATTGGCTTCTAACATGATGCAACGATTCCATTACGTCCTTCTCCCCGGCAAATTTATAGGCATTACAAAAGCGTCCATAAGGATGAAGTACAATCGTATTCTTTGGTCGGAATTGGCTCGTCTTCTGAAGACGTTCGGTGAGGAAACGAATTTCGCTTAACGTATTGTTCCGACCATGCAGCCAAATATCGAGACGCTTTTTTTTATGTATCTGATGGGAGAGCTCTGAGGGGATATCTAGGCCATAAGGAATCACTGAATCATCCAGAGTTGATTTGTAGCCGCGGACAACTAAACCAGTTTCTTTAGTCCATGGATGATTGCCAGCTTTCAGTTGGTCAGCACGTTGGTGTCCGAGTGAGAGGAGATGTTTGGCATTTGGTACATCTTCGGGTTTGTAGAACATGTTGTCGTCCAGAGCATAGTGAACAGCATTATGGAAGATGATGATGTCAGGCAAAAGTGCGTGTTCGCCTATTTCATCGATTTTTACCTGTAGAGATTTTAATTCTGCATTAAGGGTTAGTCGGTCATGGTGTGTAATTGATATGCCAGCCTGCGGGGCTTTGGCGGCAGGCAAACTGATTGTAAATAAAACCAACGCCAGACAAAAATTCCGCATGAACATGAGGCATGCTAAATACTAGGATGTCGAATGGCAATGTGACATTTACTTGGCGGAATTGCTTAGAATTTCACAGTTAGGCAATGCCTTTTGAAGGTCTTGAATTTCAGTGACTTTGAGGCCGTCATTGTCCAATAGATTTAGGGACCGCAACTTAGTCAGTTCACCCAATGCTTTCACATTAGTAAGCTGGTTTTTCGACAAATCTAGAATAACTAAATTATCCAAACCTTTCAAAGAATCGATGTCCACGATTTGGTTTTCACCCAGGTATAGGTATTTGAGATAAATTAATTTATTTATGGGCCGGAGATCGGAAATCTTATTTGAATTTAGGCTTAGTAAATTTAACTTAGACAAGCCCGCCAAAGGAGCAAGATCATCAAGTTGATTTTCATCCAGAGTCAGTGCCAATAAATTGTTATGCTTCTCCAGCGGTTTTAATTGGGTCAAATCATTGAAAGAAAGATAAAGCGAATTGAAATGTGTGAGTTCAGATAAACAGGTAATGTCAGAGAGCTTATTACCAGTTAAATCAAGTTCATCCAGTTGCTTAATGTCCTCCACCAAAAGTTCCGGAGCCGCCCTAGAAGGAACCAACTTAAGGGCTCGGGATTCAGTCATCGCCTGATTCTTCATTTTACGTAGTGCCTCGTTAATTGCAGAACCTACCCGAAACTCATTGGGGTCATCTCGCGCAAATCGTAATTTTTTCAAATCAGCTTGCGTAATAGTGTTGTAAGTGGTCGGGCTTGGAGAAGTTTCGCTTGTTTCCTTAACCTGTACTCGGGAAGCATCAGGATGATGGCTTGTCGGCGGCTCCTTACAACCATATGCAAAAAGGCTATATATAATTGTAATCAGAATTCTCAATTAATAAATCTATTCGTTTTCTGAATAAAAAACGGAGCAGGACTTCCTGCTCCGTGGTTCTAATTTAATAAAGTAGGATTAACTGGATTTCTTTTTCGGGAAGAACCGATCCAGAATTCCAGGGATGCGTTTCCCGATCTCTGAATCAGGTGCAACTCTCATTGCTTCGCGAAGAACCGACTCTGCTTTTTCCATGTTTTTAATTCTGAAATACATATTTGATTTCTGGAAAAGAATTTTTTGAAGAGCCTCTCCTTTGGGTGATTTCTCCTTTTGCAGTTCATCAATTTTAGTAATTAATTCTTCAGGTTTCGCCCCGCGATTGTCACGCATGATAGCCTGCAGAGAGTCATCGATTTCGGTGGCTGCTAAAACGTTCTCATACTTCGATTTCAGTCCGGCTTTGTTGTCTGAATCCAGAGTTATGATTTCGTTCATATCATCCTTACGCAGATTAGCAGCTTTGCTTCCCATTAAGCCTAATGCCTTGTCCAGTAATTTGGCACGCTTAATTCCCTTTGCGGCATAAGCATCTTCTAATGCGCTTGGAATGGCAGTCTTAGCCACCATATCTTTAACCCAAACCTTGGCCTCCTGACCGCCATAACCAGAGGTCCGGAAAAACACCACACCCTCAGTATCGACGAGTAAAATGCTGGGAACCCCAGTAATCTTGTATTGTTGTGAAAGCTTCTTATATTGTTCAATTTCCTCCGGTGTTTGCTTCGACTTATCACGGGGATTATCGAGTTTAAGCAAAACGAAATGCTTGGGCATCTCGTTCTTAAAGTCGTCTTTGACTAGAACATTCTTATGCAGGGCTTTGCAGGGGGGGCACCAATCTGATCCAGTAAACTCCATTAGAATGGGCTTACCTTCCTTGGCAGCCTGTTGCTTGGCCTTCTCAAAGCTGACCAGCCAGCCTTCTTCAGCATAGGCATTACCAGACAATGTAAATATTACCGCGGCCAATGCCACGCGTAATGAACCTAATATTAGGGAATTCATAGTCGCTAGGAATTACGCTAGGCTTGGTATTGATGCAACTTATTTCCCAGTCCTGCTTCCTGAAATACAGCATATTTCGGTAAATAACCTTTATTAGTCGCGAATTCGTCTACCATTCGCCCAAGAAGCACCCCCTTTCTCCGGCGAGCATACAACCAAAATACTTTGAAGTTCGTGGAGACTTTTATTGTGTGTCAACCCTTTGGGCTGAAGTAGGCCGCGACGTCCTTGCCCAAATTATACTTCCGGTGTTCTGGGCCTACATTGGGTTTCGCGGCTGCACATATAACTCTCCAACCCTTTTTTGAGGGGCGCCAACGTTTTTAAGGAGTTGCACGGTGAGATTTAGAGTCCGGGGATCTCGCAATTCGGAAATGCCCTCTTTAATTCCAATGAGCCCGTGTCGATTTGGTAGGTATTTTTGAACTTAGTTTAAAAGATCTCTTTTTCATGCCAGTTCACACCTCGGTTAAGATAGTTTGATTTTACGGGGCTGTGGTAAGAAAACATAACCCCGCTTGACTCTCCGACATTATGGGGGATTAAAGGGGGAAATGAAAAAAATCGACGCCGCGAGAATGCGTCGATATAACCGGGCCGAATTAAATTTGCTCCCGTAGCTCAGTTGGATAGAGCAGCGGTCTTCTAAACCGCGGGTCGCTGGTTCGAATCCAGCCGGGAGCGCCATTTTCGGCAGCTCAATATCGGGGGCGTTCCTTGTTCAGATCATCCGGGTCAACGGTGAGTTGATCTTCGATATCCAAAAACTTGGCGATGGCTTTGGGCGGATATCCAAAGACGGTGTCGAAGTGGTTTTCGTCGGTGAACGGGTTGTATTTGCCTGTGCACCCGGTAACTACCAGTAGGCCGATTCCCAGCAAAATGCTCTTGATTGTACTCATACCCATCCTTTCGTGCCGCACCAGATAAAAGTTATTAACAATTTTTGATGCAATTTACAAGCCTGTGATTTGCCGTGTGCTTATGGTCATGCTTAATTGCGGCGTGCTTAAACTCGAAGATCTATTAGAATTGGCAAGAAATTATGAGGCGGATTTGACCGCTCCAACAAAAACGTTTTCACTTCCGGGTTCCAAGATAGAGATTGGTGATGAGCCAAGCTTGATGGGCGTGGTGAATCTGTCGCCCGATTCATGGTATCGGGAAAGCGTCTGCCTCAACACAGAGGATGCGATTTCGCGCGGGAGATTATTGGCAGCTCAGGGCGCGGGTATTGTCGATGTAGGTGGGGAATCGACCTTGCATGAGGCGGAACGGGTGGATGCAGTTGGGCAATCAGCTCGCTTATTGCCTGTGATTACCGGCTTAAATGCCGCGGGTGTAGCCGTCAGTGCAGAAACATACAATCCGGAAGTAGCTAAGAAATCCCTCGAGGCCGGGGCGAGCATCATTAACCTGACGGGTGCTGGCGAAGCTGAGGCGATTTATGAATCGGTTGCGACGCACGAGTCAGCGGTGATTATCTGTTTCGTTCAAGGTGCAAACGCGCGGGAAGTGGCTGATTTGAAATTAGATGACGATCCGGTTCCCATGTTGTTGGATTATTTCGGGCGTGAAATTGAACGCGCGCAGGCGGCTGGTGTGAGCCGGATTATTATTGATCCTGGCTTGGGTTTCTATTATCGGAATCTGGAGGACAGTGCGGATCGGGTGCGGCATCAAATGAAGGTTTTTTTAAATACATTCCGGTTGCGGCAATTGGGTTGGCCGGTTTGTCATGCCCTGCCCCATGCGTTTGAATATTTTGGCGAGGAGGTCCGCACGGCGGAATCGTTCTTCGCGGTGCTGGCGGCGTTAGGCAAGACGTCACTCTTTCGTACACATGAAGTGCCCAAGGTGCGGGCGGTATTGGAGACACTCCGGGCTTATTGAGGGTGGCAAAGGAAGACGCCTTCCTCCTGATTTTCCGATAAGAAAGTTTGGCTAATACAGAGCCCGTGTTCGGCAAACACCTTGGTGGCGGAATGAGGCGTGTAACGGTGGGAGACAAAAAGTTGGAGGGCGGTTCCGGATGCGAATTGGATGAGCCGGCCCCCGATTGATATCTGGGTATCGGCTTCGAATATATAATCAGCTTGAAACCATTCGATGTGATCTTGGCGACGAATGTTGATCCGCAATATGCCGCCGGAGATTTCGTGTTCAGTGAGAAATTGCTCCAGCCAACGTCTTGTCGGGGTATTATCGTATTGTTTCAAGATGGGCTCCATGCCGTTCGGTGCTAGGTTTGCACTGGCAAGGAGATGATCATTATTCTCCATTAGTGACCGGACTTTGGGGAGGATCAGAGTTGGAGGAAAATTGGGGATGATGCCGAAAAAGGTAAACAGACGCGGCTGCCCTGCGTGAGGCTGTAGGAATTGAGCGGCATTGTTCGCTGCTGCCAGGTCGAAGATTAGTGGAGTGCCGGTTGGGATATTGTTCTTTTGGGCGAGTTGGGCGGCTGTTTGGGCCAAAGGTTCACTGACATCGGTCGGGATGAATTCAATGTCGCGATTGAGGGCATCGAGTATCGAAACCTCCTTTTCGCCACCCCCGCAACCGAGAGATACGAGCGATCGGATTTCCTTAGGTAAATGTGGGGCAGCTTCAAGATAAGGTGCTCCGAGATCGGCGGTTGGGGCGCATTGCTGATGAAGTTCCAGCCAAAGCTCAGATTGACGGGCTGACGTGTAAAGGAATTTAGGTGGGACGAATCCGTATTCCAAGCTCGCGGCCAACTCAGCCTCTAAGGCTTCGGTCGTTTGACCTTCGTGAACCCGGGGCGGCTTCATTCTCCAGCGGCGTTTTCTTCAGTTGGCGCGGCGTCCGGTTTTATCTTGAGCTTTTTTTCGGTGTGTTCGGGAAACAAAACATAGAGAAACAGGTACACAATGACGCCGGTGACAGATACATACATCCATAGTGGCCAGGTCCATTTGGCAATTTTTCTGTGCCGATCAAAGCGTTCGCGCAATGCGTGATTCAGAGTGATAAAAATCAAGGGGAGAATTACGATTGCCAAAATAATGTGCGTGATAAGGATGAAATAATAGAGTGTATTGACGGTTGCTGATGGGTGGCTCAAGGCGGTGTGGGCGGCCGAGTTATAGTGATACCAGAGGTAGCACGCGAGAAAGACGGCCGAGGTGACAAAGGCCGCTATCATGGAATTTTTATGAGCTGCCTTATTGTCTTTTTTGATGAAGAAATATCCAAGCAGCAAGAAAACGGATGCTAATCCGTTAAGGGCGGCATTAATACTTGGCATTTGATCGACGTTCATGGGGCCAATTGGGTCAGTGCTTTTTTAATTTGATCAGCTAGATTCGGGGCATCCGACTCAAACGATGCCCTTACCTGCCCATTTTTATCCACAAGGATCAACAAGGAACTGTGAATGAATAAATCATTTGGAGATTCCTGATGAGCTTTCGGTTTCGGTTGGGAAACCATTTTTAAATCATCAACGGCTAGTCTCATCAAAGTTGGTTTATCGCCAGTCAGAAAATGCCAGCGATTTGATTCCGCACGATTGAGCTGAGCAAATTTTTTTAAAACCTCAGGCGTATCATGAACTGGATCGGTAGTTAATGTAACAAAGTGCAGTGACTTCGGTAGTTTTGGTAGTAGGTCAGCAATCGTTTGGGTGATTTTGGGGCAGACCGTGGGGCAGCGTGTGAAGATGATGTTTGATAGCCAAGGTGTGCCGGCCAGTTCATTAAGGGTGAATGTTTCCCCCGTTTGGTTGTTTAATGAAAAGGGCTGAACCTGACTGATAACTTTGAGTTCAGACCCAGAGTCCATAGTAAGGGACTTAATTACGGGCTGATTTGAGGGTGTGCGCTCTTTTTGGTTTTTAGGCCCTAAGATAAATATAGCTATGAGGGCTACCAAGAAGCCGAATAACGACCATTGGATGAAGTCTTTAAAATTTGATTTCAATGTGTCAGCCATTAGTAGCCGCTGACGGCTCATTTGGTAGAGCTATTATTTGCAGCCAAGTCAGTGTTTATTTTGGCTGCCTTTCGTTTTTCTAGCTCTGCGCGACTTTTTGTTTCCAGCCAATCGTCGAATTTATCTGGGTGAACCACTTTTAGGTATCCGTTCATGTAACCATGGCCATCACCGCAGAGTTGGGCGCAGGTGATGAGGAATAAGTGCTCATCATCTTCCTTGTTGGCGGGCTTGCCATCTTTGTCATTGAGCAATTCAGAATTCACTTTGAAGTGTATTGGTAACTGCAGTCCAGGGATGCAGTCTTTACATACTCGCAGCGGTAGTACTTTAAAGGAATGGATAACATCCATTGAAGTCATTTTTAGTGCAACCGGTCGATCCCATGGCACCACGATGGCATTATCTTTGCTCCGAGCTGTGGTGATGATGACGTCATCGACATCGTCGTTTTCCGGGTCTATTCCAAAGGGATTGTCGACCTTGTTTGCAAATCTCAATGCCTGTTCTTCAAAGCGTCCATCATTACCCGCATAGCGTGCGTTCCAGTCGTATTGTTTGGCCAGGATGTGGAGTTCAAGACCATTACCTTTACCTTCTTTTGAAGCTGCTTTGATTTTTTCAATCTGCTCCTCGTTTACTACATCAGCCCATAGTGGGACAGCGAAGCATGCGATGAGTACAACTTCTACCAGAATTACGCCATACTCAGCAACGGTGGTGCCGACCTTTGATCGAACACCATGATAATCGGCTTTTGGGTTTGATTTAGAGTTGAACTTTATAAGTGCCGCTAAAAAGTAAAGTGACCAACCAACGAATAATATTGCCATTAATATATGAACAAAAACGATCATCCTATCAACGTTCTTGCCGTGATTGCTAACTGGGGGGGGAGACTTGAAAACGTTGAGCATCAGGTTCTCTACCGTACTGTCCAACATCTTAAATTCCGTGGTCTTCTTTCCATCTGGCCCGACAGGTCCATCGACCATCATCATATTCACGAGAACAACAGCCGCTATTACTCCGAGAATAGCGGCGAAGCCGATAAAAAATGCTTTATTCTTCATGTTTGCCTAAAATATTTGTTTTGGCTCTCTGGACGGCTTGGAGAGATCGATTTCTTTTATTCCAATGAGATCAGGATCTTTCAGGATCTTTTCACGAGCCGCAGCAGCTTTAGCACGACGGGCTAGGAAGATGAAGAAAGCTCCGAGACCAGATAGCATGCAAGTTACGATGATCAATAACACAAAAATACCTGCATTCATCCCTTCAGCCATCGGAGAATCAGATTCACCATAGCACGTAGCGCAGGCGGCAGCGTTTTGTTGAGTTAAAAACAATCCAGTAACCGTTAGATAGCCGATGTGCTTGGTCTTTTTTAGCATTCGCCGCCCGTAAACCATCAGGGCGATGCCCATTATTAGAAAAATGATTCCCATAATCAGGGCACCCAATTCCCCTTTCGCACTGTATTCGATAACGCCCCACGCCCCTACGCCCAAGCCAAGTAGTATGGAAGCAATGACGAAGACAATGTGGAATGCTTTAAGTGACATGCTTATTCTTTAGGGGGTTCGATTTCGGCTGGCTTATTAATTCCAATCGCGTGCTCTCCGTGTTTCCAAGTGTTATCAATTCTTCCGGGTTTACCGTCATTTGATTCGTAGGTCTTTACTTCACTACCGACAGTTAACCACATCATACCAATGAAGAAAAGTACTGTGGATATTAGAGTTAAACTGATTGTCTTGAATTTCCAATCCCACTTCAAGTGCATGAAAATTACAATTACGGTTGCCGCTTTAATAGTGGCTACTGTCAGTCCAAAGATCACCGCTGTGAGTAAACCAAATTTTTCAGCAACTCCCCATTTATCAATTGCGTAAGTAATCGCTGTGCCGGCTATCAATACTCCGCCAACCCAGTATATCATTCGTTTGAATGTATTCTCGTACCATTCTGCGTTGTGTTCGTCTGCCATAAGCCAGTTAGAATAAATAAAGGATTGGGAATAAGAAAATCCAGACCAAGTCTACAAAGTGCCAGAATAGGCCTGTGATCTCGATTCGATTTGTAAAACGGTCGGGGTCAGATTCGTACATGCGGCGGCTGATAGGCATCAGGTGATAGAGCATCACCAGAATACCACCAAAAACGTGCAGTGCGTGGAGGCCGGTTAAGGTGTAATAAACCGCAAAAAAAGTACTGTGGGCCGGCTCATAACTGCTAACGCGGCTGATCTGTGAGGTTTCGATTGTAATGGTGTGACCGTGTCCGCCGGCATCAGAGGCCTGACCATCGCCAGCTTCGGCGTAGCGACGATCCCTCACTAAGGCATGCTTGTCGGTGTGTTTGTCCCAGGTTCCATGCGCTGGTTCGATTTCCACAGCGATTACACCTTTTTCACGGAAGGTGTCACGTTTTGCTCCGGTTGTACGCCCATCGTTTCTCTTATCGTGTCGCCAAGCAAATGCATGGCTCCAAAAATAAATACCAAAAGCCTGTCCAACCTTGTGGTGTTCTCGCTTTCCGTTTTCGTTTTCGGTGTAATAGCCTACAATGTAGCCATCTAAAGGTTTATCTTTGGTGTCAACGCTGCCCCAATCTTTCCCGTCGATATTGTAACGCGCGCTCCAAATTTCTTTGTGATGTTTCTGGCATTCGTCGTTGTAGGAATCTTTATTGAGCACTTCAGCGAATACAGTCTCCGCCGCATTATCATCCACGAAAGTGACGTCATAATGTGTGAATTTGGCAGGCCATTCGTACCCCCATTTCACGATTAAAAACATACTCGCAAAAACGACGGTAGCGATTTTCCATTTTCGATACCCATTCCAGTCTTTTAGTTTTAGCGAAACCCAGGCGAGAACGATTGTTGCTGAGGAGGCGATTAAGATGAGTGTGTTAAAGGCACCGACCTCTTTACTCATGAGCCCCATGCTCCAGTTGCCTGGTTCTGCCCCTACTCTTAATAAGACGTAGGCGGAAAAAAGCGCGCCAAAAAGCATAACTTCAGAGGCGAGGAACAACCAGATTCCCACCTTGCCGTTATAAAGGCCGGTGTCGGGGCGGGCGGTTGAGTTGTAAGGGATTTCCATTTGTCT
>Ga0208127_1000507_pt1 | contig 20045 bp, 15 predicted proteins | sample ETNtaG_6_FD_185751 | JGI IMG/M metagenome (GOLD analysis project Ga0208127, IMG submission 185751) | Marine microbial and viral communities from oxygen minimum zone, Eastern Pacific Ocean - ETNP201306SV45 (SPAdes) (version 2) | ecosystem: Environmental > Aquatic > Marine > Oceanic ... | reverse complement strand
GGTAGTGTGTTTTTTGGACATCAGTATGTCTCGTATTTCTTGATAAATAGACTCAAATAAGATTATCAGATTAATGACTAGCGGTGCAAAATACTTCTAGCCCCCGCCTGCGGGAATATTTCAGTGAACTCGTAATTTTAACTGTCGTCGAATAAATCCTATGTGGGCGCCCTTTGCCTAAGCGGTATTAAATAATCCCTCTTATCAAAGCAAATCATCCAGCAGATCAATAGGAAAGCCCAATACCTCTCGCCGTGAGAAATGCTAGCATGACCGCTACTATAAGGAGAGCACCTCGCAGTCTCACACAGAAAATGGTTGTCGGAGGTACCAATACAGATTCTTGTATGGACTTTTTATTACGTTTGAAGAAATTAAAGGGAAAAAATCCAAAAACTAGAATGATAGAAAAGATGATTAATTTTGCTAAAAAGACAGGATTTTCGGTATAAAACTCTGACGGTTTTCCCACCCAAAACCAAAGCGTATAACCAACCATCAGCGTGAGTAAGAGACTGACGTTGTCAATTAAACTTATTTTTGCCAAGTTGATTGCATCTTCCTTCGAAATGGAAGGTTTTACAGCGATATTTTCGATAATCACTGCCGCTGTAACTCCAAAAATTGCAACGAAATGGATGAACCGAAAAAAAACATAGAGCAACATTAAATAACTCGACTTTGAAAATCTTGAATTTCAGTAAAGATTCTAACTTATGTTTGGTATGCTTCTGAAATAAAAATAATTTTGAGAGACTTTGGGGGATATATGACAGAGTTACAAAAATCAAACGACCCACTTGCTGAAGATGATCAGTTAAGCTCGAATATGAGGAAAGTCGCAATTACTGCGCTTGCCGGAACTAGCATCGAATGGTATGACTTTTTTCTTTATGCAACTGCGGCTGCCTTAGTTTTTCCCACAGTATTTTTCCCTGATTCAGACCCGACAATGGGTTTGATTTTGTCTTTTGGAACTTTTGCTTTTGGATTTATCGCTCGACCAATTGGTGGAATCCTGTTTGGTCATTATGGAGATCGCATAGGACGAAAAAAAACTTTGGTTATTGCTCTGGTATTGATGGGCGTTGCATCAACGCTCATAGGCTTAATGCCTACCTACGCGACAATCGGTATTGCTGCCCCAATTTTGTTAACAATTTTACGTTTCATTCAGGGACTCGCCATTGGCGGTCAATGGGGTGGAGCAATGTTATTGGTAACCGAAAGCGCCCCCGCGGACAAGCGGGGTTATTATGGTGCTTATGCCCAGGCGGGAGCACCTGTAGGGGTTATACTAGCGAACTTGGCGTTTATATTGATCAGCTCATTAGTGTCAGAAGAATTTTTTCAGGCTTGGGGTTGGCGTATACCCTTTATTCTGAGCGTTATTTTAATCGGAATTTCAATGTATATTCAGCTTAACGTTGAAGACACAGACGCTTTCAGGGAGTTGGAAGCGGCTCGGAAAGAGCGCTTGAAGAACAACGTTGTGGAACCCTCGGTCAGCAGGTCTCCGGTGCTAGAGGCTATTACCAAGTATCCAAAACGAATAACACTAGCGGCGGGGGCATTTCTTTCAGTCCAAGTAAATTTCTATATCTTGATTAGCTTTATTCTGGCGTACGGGAGCGATCCTACTGGAGGGGGAATGAGTCGAGATACGGTTCTCGTTGCTGTTTTGATATCTTCAGCAGTAATGGTAGCGGTTCAGTTTTGGGCTTCGGCTTATTCAGACCGGCATGGAAGGCGAGGAATATTCATTTTAGGTGCCGCTTTAACTGGATTATCCGCTTTCGCGCTTTTTCCTCTCGTATCGACCGGAAATTTCTGGCTCAGCGTATTGGGCATTAGTGCTGGACTTAGTTTTGTTGGAATGATGTATGGACCACAAGCTGCATTTTTTACTGAACTATTCTCAACGGAAGTGCGTTATTCAGGCGCATCGTTGGGTTATCAACTCGGCGCGATAGTCGGAGGAGCCTTTGCTCCTGCTATTGCAACATTTCTGCGAGCGGAGTATTCGGTCTTTTGGGTAGCAGTCTACATGGCTTTGGCATCGATATTGACTATAATCTCGGTTGCAAGTCTGTCTGAGACTTATAAAACCAGCTTGACAGAAGAAAGTTAGCAAAGTTTATTTAATGAAAAATGTATGACTGGAGAAACTCGTGAAAGGAAAAATAATTGAGGAAGAAGTATCCCTCAATTCAAGAAAGGCGCTTTGGCCCAATTACAGTCCGCCTGCAGAACTTGTTTTTACCCATGGCGTTGGCAGTGAACTATTTTCTGAGAGCGGCGAAGCTTACCTTGATTTCCTATCCGGAATCGCAGTAACAAGCTTTGGTCATTCCCATCCTCATCTAAACGAGGCCTTAAAGCAGCAGGCAGATAAGGTTTGGCACGTCTCTAATTTGTTTAGAATACCTGAAGCTGAGGTTTTAGCCACTCGACTTGTCCAGGAAAGTTTTGCCGATAATGTGTTTTTTGCGAATTCTGGAGCAGAGGCGGTTGAGGCAGGGTTAAAAGCAATTAGAGGCTATCATGCTGCCAGGGGAGACAATAAGCGGACAAGGATTATTGGGTTTTCTGATAGTTTTCACGGTAGAACGATGGCAACCGTAGCAGCTGCTGGCAATAAATCCCATATGCAAAATTTTGTGCCTGGGGATCAGGGTTTTGATCACATAGAGTGGGGTAATCTAGAGGCCTTGAAAAATGTGATCAGTGACAGTACAGCAGGTATTATCTTGGAGCCAGTTCAGGGCGAAGGAGGAATTCGTCCGGTTACACAAAAATTCCTAGCAAGCATAAGAGAGTTATGTGATGAGCACGGTGTCCTGTTGATGTTTGATGAAGTTCAGTGTGGCATAGGAAGGACAGGCCATCTCTTTGCTCACCAACATTACGGCATTAACCCTGATGTGATGGCCCTTGCAAAAGGTTTGGGAGGAGGATTTCCAATTGGTGCATGCCTCTCCACAGAGGAGGTTGGAAGCTCAATGGTGGTGGGGACTCATGGAAGCACGTTCGGAGGAAACCCTCTGGCAACCGCGGTTGGCAATGCAGTAATGGATCTGCTGCTAGAGGATGGAACATTAGAAAACGTAATTGAGAAAGGTAAATACCTTAATGGAGAGTTAGAACGGCTCAAAGTAGAACACAATGATTTGCTGGATTCGGTGCACGGACTTGGGTTGATGATAGGAGTGAAGTGCAAGATGCCTTGTTCAGATTTAGCACTAAGTTTGCGAGATAATTACCTACTAGTGGGGCAGTCTGGATCCAACATGGTCCGTTTGCTGCCGCCTTTGAATGTGGGTCAATCAGAACTTGAAAAAGCGATAAGCATCTTCGAGCAGACCCTTAAAAAAATTAGCCGTTAGGAGGTTTTATAAAAAAAGGATATTTTCGATTTAACGTTTTCTGTTTATTCGCGAGTCGCCATTTTTGACGCCTCCATCATGACATGGAAAATGACATGCTGTTCCATCACTCCCCTCACTAAATCAGAACCCGCTCCAACTGCGTATATAGGGACATCCTCTCCGCCGTGAGTCTCGCTTGCTAGGGGAATAAGTGCTTCTGATCGGTAGCTCTCGTCAGCGGTATCCACATTAGTCAGGTCGGTACGCTGTCCCCTTCCATTGATGTAACCCAGTGTAGTGTAAGGTAGCCCATCTCCCGCTAGTCTAGGTTCGTCGCCGGCGTTAACTTTGCCTAGGATAGGATTCCCACGGCCCGGATAACCCGCGATTGTTAAAGTGTGGCTATGATCTGCGGTAACAATAATTAGTGTCTCTGACAGATCTACCTTTTCAAAAGCAGTTTTAACCGCTCTTGAAAACTCGATCGTATCCATCAGTGCCCTAAAGGGATTTAATGCATGGTGAGCATGATCGATGCGACCGCCTTCAACATTCAAATAGAATCCTTTGTCATTTTTACTAAGTAAGTCAATGGCCTTCGAAGTCATCTCGCTCAGGGTCGGTTCACCCCCTTCGTCCGATTGATTGTCATAGGCATATTGCATATGGGACGGCTGAAATAATCCAAGAAGGTGCTCAGTCGCATCGACGTCTACATCATCAAACTCCGATTTATTCCAAACATATGCGCTATTCTCATGGAGTTCTACCCATTCCTGAGTCAAATCGCGACCATCAAGTCGTTCGCCTTGACCACCGGTTTCTGGATCCGCACCATCTATCCTTTGCAAGAAATTCCTTCTACCTCCTCCTAGCGCCACCTCTATACCATCGCTTCCCGGTAAGTTTGCGCTTAACTCAATTAGTTGTGCTGCAATATCTTTGCAGTTTATTGGATCAGTGAGCCGCTCAGAATTACGATCGCTTTCGTGATCGCGTTCGACGGAATGCGAGTAATTCGCAGCGGGTGTGGCATGAGTTATTCTGGCCGTGCTGACAACGCCCGTTGACAAACCTTTTTGTTCAGCTATTTCTAGAAAGGTAGGTACTTCATTTCCAATGGATGAGCTACAGTCACTGCGCGTTACTTTTTGATTGATGCTCAATATACCTCGGTCAGTTTTTATGCCTGTTACCATTGCAGACATTGTGCCTGCCGAGTCGGGGACTTGTGAATCGGTGTTGTATGTTTTTGATAGCGCAACGTTGGGAAAGGTCTCAAAGAAAAGCTCATTTTCTTCGCCTGAATTACCCTTCAGTTGACCTTCTAATATTCTAGCTGCCGTAACAGTTGAGACTCCCATTCCATCTCCGACAAAAAGTATTACGTTCTTAGCGATTGGAATTTCCGCATTGGGATAACGGTATGAAAGATTGCGTTCGACAACCGCTCTACCTTCCTCATACCACGATTCAGCTGTCTCTTGCGCAGAAATAGGAACAGTTAGAAGAAGCGCTGTGAAAAATAAGCAGAGGTTTTTATTGTTTTTGTATCTCATAGACAGTTGCCAAGGTAAAAAGCTATAGTTTTGATGTACAATTTTACATGAAAATTAAATCTAAGTTCAAAGTGCATGAATCAATTAACGTTGATATGCACAAGCCTTATATATGGAGTGATTGAATAAGATGGAATTAGAAATTGTTTATTGCATGACTTGAAATTACAGACCAGATGCCGACCGTGTGTCGAAAGAGATAAGAACTAAAACCGGTCTCGACCCAGAGCTGACGCCTGGATCAGGAGGTATATTTGACGTAAAACTAAATGGTGAAACTGTTTTTTCAAAACATGAGGTAGGAAGATTTCCCAAAGATGGTGAAATCTCGAATCTTTTAGAAAAATGAGACAGCGCATTTAGTCATTTAAATGATGTTTAGGGTCAACGGGTCGCATGAGTGCATTGCTTACCAAAGCAATGGCTAGTAACACGGCCATAAGCAGCATGGTCGAGTTATAAAGGCTGCTAGTGGGGTCAGTAGTGCCAGGTGGTACAATTTCCATCAGACGAGCTATATTAACCGTATTTGATGCCACAAGCGCCTCCAACTGATCAATTCCGGCTCCAAACTGTGTCTGGAATGCTGAAGGGTCAACTAGAGAGACCAAATCATTAATGGCAGTATTTACTGAATTTTGGCGTAATGAAGTGATGGCTAAAGGGCCTAAAACTCCTGCTGTGCTCCACGCGGTGAGGAGTCGACCGTGAATTCCACCAACATACTTGGTTCCGAAAATGTCAGCAAGATATGCGGGTATGGTGGCAAAACCGCCACCGTACATTGTAAAGATGATCATAGTTGCAGCGTAAAAATATACTAACCATACTACTGAAGGGCTTGCGCTTACTTGCTGTGCTGAGAAGGGTATAGAGAGATACAAGAAAATACCGAGTAAGAAAAATATCCAGTAGGTATTTCTCCTGCCAATATAATCCGACGCGCTAGCCCAGATAAACCTCCCAACCATATTAAACGCGCTAATCATAACTACATAAGTGGCTGCAAAAGCGGTATCAACTATCTGGGGTAGGGAAGAACCAAAAATTTCAGTTATCATTGTTCGAGCTACGCCTAAGACTCCAATTCCAGCGGTAACGTTAAAACACAGAACTATCCATAGCTGATAGAATTGACGGGTTTTAAGTGCTTCATCGAGATGGACATTGTGGCTTGAAATCAGAGCTCCTCGTTTCTCATCGCTCGGCTCAGTCCATCCATCTGGTTTCCATCCCTCAGCAGGTATGCGATACGAAAAAGCGGCAATAAGCATTACTACGAGATAAATAAGTCCGATAACGAAAAATGTTTCGGCAACCCCAGTAGCACCGCTATTAACAAGATAAACTCCCTCAGGCCCGGGTACTATCATTTCTCTGACTTCTGCTGCTCCGATTACCACTACTTCTTGAAGAGTTCCACCGATGTCTGCAAATCTTCGACCCGCCTCAGTTACAAGGTTCACCTCGGAAACCGATCCAAGGTAATCAGGTGCCCGGTAAAACATTCTTATGAAAAATTCCTTCATGGGGGTGCCTATCATTGCGCCGCCCCCGAAGCCCATGATGGCCATTCCAGTTGCCATACCCCGTCTATCAGGAAACCAGCGAATCAGGGTGCTAACCGGAGAGACATAACCCATTCCAAGGCCGCAGCCGCCGATGACCCCGTAACCCAGATATAGCAACCAAAGTTGGTGAGTTAAGATTCCAATTGCGCCCACTAGATAGCCCCCGCCCCAGCACAGAGCGGCAACCACGCCTACCTTTCTTGGACCAGCTTCCTCTAACCATTTCCCAGCAAAAGCGGCAGCTAGGCCTAATGAGACAATTGCGACGGTGAAAACCCAAACGACGGCACTAAGGCTCCAGTCGTCAGCAGAGCTTGCAACGACGCCTTGAATGCGAGTGAGAGGTGGGTTGTAAATGCTCCAGGCGTATACCGACCCAATGCAGAGGTGGATTGCAACAGAAGCCAGTGGCACACGCCAGCGATTGTAGCCTGTTGGTGCAATGATATGTTCTTTAGATAGAAGACTTGCCATCTTTTGGATCCGTTCTATTCTTATTGTTATCGTTTGGATGTTCTATAGTAATTGTATCCTAAACTAACCGAATAGGTAGAATCTGTAAAAGTTAAAGAAATTTATTTTAGCGCTGGAAAAGGTAGGAGAATTTGACAAAAAACTGGTCGCCATCAGTTCTTAGCTCGTCTGCGGTAATCAGCTCTCTTTCACCCTCAAAGTCGACGATGTCAAAGTTACTCTGGTTTGAGTTATATCCAACATAGAAGGACGACCACGGATTGATGACATACCTAAGCAATATGTCAAAGTTTAAATTCTCATCATTCTCAAGTCTTGTTGCAGGCCCGGCTTCAGTTTTATCATACTGAGCAATAAATCTTAACGACAGCTCTCTTGTGAATTGGTAGTTCCAGTTAGAACGAAATATTTCATTTGAAAAAACTTTCTGGCCACCCAAGGTGTCGAGTTCGGTTAGGAAATAAGTGTTAGCGATACTGAGCTGAGTGGTGGGTCTCAAAAGTACATTAAGATCGATTCTACTTGTGTCGGCGACGGAGGGAAGAGCACCAATTTGGGGAACCAGGTTAAGAGTGGTTCCTTTGCGAAAATTAGCTTTTATTTGCAGTGCCTCTAATGAGTTGTTATCAAACCCTACTTGCCAATTATCATAGTCATACGACATTATTCTATTGACCCCAGGGAATTGGCCCGGTTGCACCATTTCAGTGTAGTCCGTCCAGCGAGCGTTAAGACCGGTTGTTTCGAAACGAACGTCGAATCGCGGCCCCAATTCTGAATAAATTCTTGTGCCTTTCATGTCCTCTAAGTAAACACCGAAGCCGGCCATGTTCCATCGAGTAACCGGTGAATTCTCTGGGTAGAAGTTTATAGTGGAGGATTGATGACATCCGGATGTGTTCGATCTGAAGTATCGATTTTGGAAACCAAGTTCCGCTTTGAAATCTGAAGTAGTCTCAATACAGTGGGTATGATTTCTATAAGTTCTACCCTCTCTATTGAACATAATATTTCTCTGATAGCCTGTTGCTACATCCCCCCCCATGGAGGGTTCACTCTCGGTTCCAATCACCTGAAGTTGAGTAAACCAGTTGTCAGTGAACTTGATTCTGCTGTCCAGACTCAGCACCCTGTTATAACCGTCTCCCAGTTGTCTTTCGGTAGCTAGAAATCCAGCTCGATTCTGATTACCAAAGTCTTTGAAACCCCTAACTATCGCGATATTTGCTTTTTCCCCGTTGAGTGGATCGTCTGCCGCTCGATTAAGGCCAGGAGCCGCATCATTGATTAGTATGCCGCCAAAGCCATAATCGCCCTCACGGCCTGTCAGACGTATGCCTCCCTCCGGGTCCACAATTCTTCGTGTAAACACTAAATTCGAGTCGGTTGAGAAAAAGTTCGCGTTTTCAATGAAAAAAGGTCGTCGCTCTGGAAACTGGACTTCAAACCTTTCATTCACGGTAACTTGAGGTTGGTCGGATTCAATTTGACTAAAATCTGGGTTGAGGGTCAGATCTAGAGCCCAACTGTCATTGAATACGAACTTGGCATCCAGGCCTACCTCCTGTTCAGAGGAGCGATCGAATTTAGGACCACCGATTGCTGAACTATCTAATGCATCTAACTCTCTTGCAAAAAAGAAAGGTATTACCTGATAATTATTGCCAGATGATACGTTGGTGATCCCGGGCATAAGGGCAGCTTGATTTAATCTCCCTTCGACATTTATAGAATACTCTGGCCAAAATGATTGCTCACCGTATCGAGTTATCTGTCTGTTAAATTGAATTCGCCATAACTGTTCATCAGATTCACTAAATCGTAAACTTTTCATTGGCACGGTTATTAAGACCATATAGCCCTGATCTGTCAGCTCTCCCTCGCTGAACCAAACCGCATCAAATGTTGAGTCAAAACCAGCGCGTCTTCCCGAGCCTTCAGCCCACCGCATGTCAAGTTGAATCCCGCGTGAGTTAGAGTAAAAGGCAAAGGCTGATCGTTGATTGTTAAAGGTGTCCACCATGAATCCAACATGATCATCCTGACCGATGTTTTCGCGCGCAGCCATGTTGGACCTTATGAGTCCTGGGCTTTCATCAAAAGCTAAGAAAACAACATAGAGGTTTTCCTCATCGAAACCGATATAAGCTTCAGTGTGCTGAGCTGAAGGTTCCCCAGGGTAGGGCTCTCGTTGAACAAAGTTTTCAGCTTTGTTCATTGAGCGTGCTAACGCAGTATTTGCCTGCATGCCTGCAAAATCAGCTAGTGTTGGTTGTCCATTAATTTTAGGAATCGACAACCCTTCCTCTGCAGCCTGACTTGCAAATATAAAAGAGCTGAAAAAAACACAGACAACCCAATGTTGGAATACGAAACGTTTCATTAATTTTACTGCCAAAGAGACGGAGGGGAATGGTATGTATTTTGTGAAAGAGTACAACCCACGGTTTCAAATTGTTGCAGGTTGTCAATAGCAGTTTATTTAAGAAATGTAGCTCATGTTCATGGCAGAGACTGTCCTCTATTTTGTGAGGAACTATTGAATATGGCTGCGGTCGATAAATCCGTCGGCGTTGGGCATCTCAATTTTACGGATCGTCTCTCCGTTTATTGGAGTGTCTTCATCAACTATACCGTTCATGTAAAGGATATAGGCGGTAACGTCATAAACTTGTTGGTTAGTCAGAGATTTTGGAGCTGTCGCTGGCATTGCTCGTCGGATGAAATCAAATAGGGTGCTGGCATAAGGCCAGTAGCTCCCCACTGTTCTTAGTGGAGGCCCTTCGGATTGCATGTCTCCTCCAACAATTACGGTGTTTCCCGAGGTGCCCTCTCCACTAGCTCCGTGACAGACAGCGCAGTTGATATCATAGATTTGCTTACCGTCTCGAGCTGTCCCGATACCTGGAGGAAATCCTGAGCCATCCGGCGGGGCAATTAAATCAAATCCTGAAAGATCCGCTTGAGTTACAGGTATGCCTAACCTGACTGATTCTTGCGAATTAGTTAGAGAAGGGACGCAGGTAAAAATGAGTAAGAGGGTAGAGCAAACAAAATTCTTAAACATAGACGTTTTTAACCTCGCCTGCCTGATCTACCTGCCAGCTTTGGATGCATGGGTTATGGTAGAAACTAAGCGTGCCTCTGCTAGCTATTACTTCGCTGCGCGTAGGCTGAATATTACCCCTGCTATCCGTTGCACGGCTTTGCAATATGGCTTCCCCTCCATTCCACTCCCAAGGGATGGTAAATCGGGTTAAAGCTCTATCTAACTGATGGCCTTGTATCGCCGCTTCCGCCCAAGTCTGTCCGCCGTCTGCACTTACTTCGACCTGACGTATACTCCCACCGCCGCTCCATGCGATCCCGGTAACTTGATAGATTCCCGGTTGGTTAAGAGTCATTTGTCCAGATGGTGATGTTATGAGTGACTTTGTGCCCATGGGGAACGTGAACTGATAGCTCGATCTGTCTGGCATGGTATCGGTATATTTGCTGGTCTCATCCCTGAACTGAGCGGGTTCATTAGTTACCTTTAACTGAGTCAACCACTTAACGCTCACGTTACCCTCCCATCCGGGACAGAACAGGCGCATTGGATAGCCCTGACCGGGTCTTACCGCTTCTCCATTCTGATAAAGCGCCACCATCACATCATCAAGTGCCTTTGTGAGAGGTATCGATCGACCCATGCTCGCGGCGTCTGCGCCGACGGCTGCTACCCAAGCTGCTTCTGGAAGAACCCCTGCTTCGTCGAGGAGGGTTGATAAGGGAATGCCGGTCCACTCTGCACATGAAACCAGGCCATGTAGACTCTGAGCTGAGCCACCAATTTCACCCCGTAGAAGGGCTCCGCTATTACCAGAACATTCCAAGAAGTGAATTCGGCTTACCATTTGGTACTTTAATAAGTCCTCATAACGAAAAGCGAGAGGCTGTCTGACGAGCCCATTGATTACTAGGATGTGCTGTGCAGGATCGATATTCGGAACGCCTGCGTGATGTCTTTCAAAATGAAGGCTATTGGGTGTAATTGTGCCTTGTAAGTGTTGCAAGGGCGAGCGTGACGAGCCGCCACCTGGGTATGTTGGATTTGGTTGAGCGGCTAGTCTTTCAATATTGTCGGCGAAGGGTGAACGAGCGCCATAAGCACTCGCACCCGGTCCGGGCTGACGGGACCAGGTCGGTATTTGGAAACTTAATCCTTGGTCGGCTCCGAGTGCGCCCGCAGAGATTGCCAAACCTGCACTTGAGGCTCCGAAGCGAAGTAGGTGCCTTCGGCTGATAAGCCCATTACCCGCAACTTTATCAAGTTCTTCTTCCGACATGGCGCTACTCCTCTAATTAAAGGCCCAGATAATTTTCTGCCTCGCTGACAGCGGCTATATCAGCGTCTTTCCAGAGGGAATAAAAAGCCTGAAAATTTTGTCTAGCATTATAATCGTCGTTCATGCCAGCATAACTTCTCGCTGCACCCAAAAGTGCACGCGGACGATTTGCCATTCTTCCAAGAGACGTCTCATAAAGCTCCGCTGCCTTTGAATGGTTCCCCATTTCTAATAAGAGATCTCCAGCCAGTTCATGGACCGGCTTTAATGGGCTAGCTGCGCCCCTTGGCGGAGATTGGTCTTCAGCGATGGAGATGGCATTCATGAGCATATCGATAGCTTCATCTTCTTGACCCTTCTTGAACATAGTTAATGCATTAATTTCCATACTGATTAAATTAAGAGTCGTATTATTTGGACTGTTAGAGGCAAGCGTTGAAAGCCTGTCCGCAACAGATTGGGCCAGATCGAGCTCTCCTAAATTTGCTGCACTTAGTCCTAGCGCCAATAACTCATCGGAGTTGAGCGATTCATTTAACTCATATGTTTCCCAGTCCTCGGTCTCAATTATGTGGCGGGCCTTCATGGTTTTTAGAGTGCCAGTTGATCTCCCATCACCAGGGTTATTTTCTAGGACATTACCGGCCCTTTCTATCCAAAGTTCAGACCGATCAAAGTTGCCGCGCTGAAGGTCGCCGTACTGACCCCAGTCGGATGAGTGGTTCTGATCTCCGGCAGCGTCACCCGGCTCCCAGAGGTCCCAACCAGCTAGGAAAGCTGAATCATTCCACTCCGCAACTTTGTCCCACATTCCGTGCTGAATGAAAATGTGGGTAGGCATATGACGAGCATGCGATACAGCTGGCGCTATACTGGCATACTTTTCAGCAGCTGAGAGTGCTAAAGGCGCGTAGGTTGGATGGTCAAAGGAGTGGATTATATAGTGGGCAGCTCCTGGATGGTTTGGGTTTTCCCGAAACAGATCCATGGCCATGGCACCAGCTTTCATGCTGATTTCCGTTCCAGATTCGGTGAGGAAATTATTCAGGACTCGATTGTCATTAGAAACTGTTGCGCCGCTTAGCATTGCCACTGCCGTGAATGCCGCGACCTCTCTATCTTCTGGAAAATTTTCGTAAAGGTCCAACATTGCATACATCCACGCTAATCTCTTGTCTCCCAGAGAGCCGTCTGTGAAGGCAAAAGCCTCTGCTGCTCGGAGGAAGCCTTTCTCTCTGCTAGTAGGCGCTTTAGAGTGTCGTTCTTCAGAGGTCGAGCCGAGGCGGTTCAGCGTTTCCTTTGGAGAGTCCGGATCCTGCAGTACTGGGATTAATGGATGATTATACGTTAAAGATTCTCCCCAATACGCGAGCGCAAAGTCAGGATCAATTTCCTGAGCTTTGCGAAATTCGGTTCGAGCTTGCTTCCAGCCAAAACTGTGTAAGTATCCCACTCCTAATGTGAAATGTTTCTGCGCCTCGCCTGATGCCGAGGTAGGAAAATCAAAGGTTCCTATTTGCTCCAATTCTGCACTTATCGCGCTTAAGGAGAAACCGCCCTGCAGGCAGATGGATAGAACAACAGTCATAAGTTTTTTCATTATTTCGCCCCAACTAAATCTATTCGAAGGCGCTAGGTTGCCAACTAAGGAGCTACAATGCAAATAATTCATCGATTTATGTGTTTTTTGCGACGTTAAGTCGCAAAACATCTGGCATTGCGGCGAATTAGGGATGATTTATCAAGCAAATCTCTCAAGGATGAATTTTGAGCCTTTTTCAGCAATCATGACAGTGGGAGCATTGGTGTTGCCAGAGGTAATTCTGGGCATAATTGAAGCATCAACAACCCTCAGGTTGGCCACGCCATGAACTTGCAGACGTTCGTTTACCACGGCAGAAGCATCGGAACCCATCTTACAAGTCCCAACAGGATGAAAAATTGTGGTCCCAAGCTCGCGGGCAGCTTCTAATAATTGTGTATCAGATTGGACTGCCTCTCCGGGTTTCCACTCGATGGGTTTAAATCTTTTTAATGCCTTGGATTGCATGATCTTTCTCGTCCATCTAAGCCCTTGGACCGCCACTTGCTCATCCTCTGGAGTGGACAGATAGTTTAGTTGAATGGATGGGTGATCTCTTGGATCGTCAGATTTGATGTTTACTTGGCCCCTGCTGGTGGGACGAAGGTTGCAGACGGACGGGGTGATTGCATTAAATTTATGTAATGGGTCTCCAAATTTCTCCAGCGACAGGGGCTGCACATGCCACTCGATATTGGCTGATGACTGGTTAGCATCGCTCTTTGCAAAAGCACCGAGCTGAGAGGGTGGCATAGTTAATGGACCTGTCTTAAAAAAGAGGTACTCAAGACCCATGAGAGCTTTACCAAACAAAGAGTTTGCTTTTTGGTTCAGGGTAACCGTGTTTTCCACTTTATACACACTACGAACCTGCAAATGATCTTGAAGATTGCCTCCAACTCCAGGTAGGTCAACTCTGGAAGCAATATTTCTCTTACTTAAAAATGCTGAGTCTCCGATGCCCGATAATTGCAACAATTGCGGTGAGCCAATGGATCCCGCAGAGAGGATTACCTCATTAACTGCTTTGAATTGTTGATTGCTGCCATCGGCATGCTGCACCCTAATGCCAGTGGCTGTGGGCGTCTCTGTTAAGTCATCGAATTCTATTCGGTCGACTAACACATCTGAGATCACAGTGAGATTTGGTCGGTTTTGCACCGGCTGCAAGTAGGCCTTAGTTGCGTTCCAGCGAACTCCTCGTCGTTGATTCATTTGGAAGTAGGCGTTACCGAAATTATCGCCACGATTAAATTCCTCTATTTTTGGAATGCCAATTTCCGCTGCGGCATCTCGCCATGCGTCCAGTATTTCCCAATTAACGCGCCTTTCTTCGACTCGTAGTTCACCTCCTGTACCGTGGAACTCGTCCTGTCCATGTTGATAGTCCTCTGACATCTTAAAGATTGGCAGAACATCCTCCCAGCCCCAGCCTTGATTGCCTAGGGACTCCCAATAATCGTAATCGACTTTTTGGCCGCGCATGTAGATCATTGCGTTAATAGAGGAACAGCCCCCTAAAACTTTGCCACGAGCATACCCGATAGATCTTCCGTTTAGTCCCGGATCTGGGTCAGTCTTATAGCACCAATCAGTCTTAGGGTTTCCAATCGTATAGAGGTAACCGACAGGAATGTCGATCCAAAAATAGTCGTCTTTTTTGCCAGCTTCCACCAACAAAACCTGGTGGTCTGGGTTTGCGGAAAGTCGGTTCGCAAGCACACAGCCTGCTGTTCCTGCGCCGACAATAATGAAATCAAAATTTAATTGCACCTGTAAATTCTCTTTACTCAGTCTAACTTATTCCAAGGTTTTCTATTGGAGAAAGATACATTCTATTCTATCAAGGAAATGCTCAATTCCTATGGTTTAATACGAATCATGCAAGACTCTCTATGTAGTGCAATAGAAATATTTTTTAGCGAGATTCAGCCAGAGCCGAAAAGAGTTTTTCACGGGCGTGGACAGCTTTTCCCAGAATACTCTCATGTTTGCATGGATTGGTACCCTCCAGTCGTTTTTGTTTCTGCCTATGATCCAATTGAAAATCGCGTTGAAGTGCTCTCCTGGCTGAGGGGAGTGGATAAACTCAGTCAAATCAAGACTGTTATGCTGCAAAAGCGGTATGAAAAGAACTCAGCGGCTGAGATATTATATGGAGAGAGCAGGACGCGAGTTTTTGTGGAAGAGAATGGGCTTAAATTCGAGATCCTTTTAGGAAAACAGCAAAATACCGGCCTTTTTTTGGATATGCAGCCACTACGAGTATGGTTGAGAGAAAATAGCAAGAATAAAAAGGTACTTAACTTATTCTCTTACACATGCTCACTATCTGTTGCGGCACTTGCTGGTGGTGCTCGATCAGTTGTGAACGTTGACCTGTCAAAAACAAGTATGAGATGGGGCGAAAGGAATCATGACTTAAATGGACAAGACAAAGACACGATTACATCCTTACCGTTTAATGTGTTCACTTCTTGGGGTCGAATAAAGCAAGAGGGTAGATATGATTTAGTGATCATAGATCCCCCTACTTATCAGAGGAATAGCTTTAGTGCAGAGCGTGATTATGGGACGGTTTTAAAGAAAATGCGTTCCCTATGCTCTGATGAGGCGACGATAATCGCAGCACTTAACAGCCCGTTTCTTGATGAACAATTTCTATTGGACAAGTTTGAGAGGCATGTCCCCAAGGCTAAATTTGTTGAGTTAATGGCGGCCGCTCCGGAATTTTTAGACAGATTCCCGGAGAGAGCACTGAAAATTTTTCGTTTTGAGTTTAGCTCTGAATAACCATCTCATCGCCTCCACTCCTGTCGAGGTTGAGTTTATTTAACTCTCGAAAGAAAGTTTCAGCTCGCTTGCACACTCAGTAAGCGCCTCGCTTGCTTTGTCCAATACCCCAGGCATTGTAATGAAGCCGTGAAGCATTCCGTCGTAGTGGGTCAGTTTTGTTTTGACGCCTGCTTCGGTAAGTTTCTTGGCGTAAGCTTTAGCTTCATCCTGCAGAGGATCATACCCCGCACTAATTATGAATGCTGATGGAAGGTTAGCTAAGTCGCCTGAAAACAGGGGGGAGGCTTTCCAATGACGTATATTATCTTGTTCAGAAAAGTAGTGACCATAAAACCAATCGAGTAGGTCGCTTGTTAGACGATAACCCTCGGCATAAGTTTTATGGGACTCATAACTGCGTGTTATGTCTGTGCATGGGTATATGAGCAGTTGCTTGCAGATTTTGGGTAGACCTGACTCTTTTGCCAGCAGCGTAACGGCAGCAGTCAGACATCCACCGGCACTGTCGCCACCAACGGCCAAGCGGTTTGGGTCTCCTCCCAAGGCATCAGCATGAGAGGCTATCCATTGAGTCGCATCCCATGCGTCATCCAAGGCAGCAGGATACTTATTCTCTGGGGCAAGTCGATAATCGATAGCCACAACTATGCAGCCCGCCTCCATGCAGAGGGACCGACAAACGGTATCATGGCTTTTAAGGGAGCCAAAAACAAACCCTCCGCCGTGAAAGAAGACTAAGATTGGTAAACCTTTGTCTTCGCTGGGTTTGTATACCCAGGCATCGATAGGCCCAGCTTGACCAGGAATCTTAATACTTTCTAGGGAGTGTGGCTCAGGTGGTTCCCCGCGAACTAACTCACTTCCTTTGTCATACATGATTCTGGCTTCTTCAGGAGTGCATTCATGAAAGGGTGGCGCATCGGATTCTTCCATACTTTTCAGAAGAGCAGCTGCTTGTGGATCCAACGACATATGTAACTCCTTAATGAGACCGTTCAGTTCGGTTGGTTATAACTTATACTTTTGTACTTTGCGAGAGAAAATTGTTTGTTTGGTTTCCAATTAGTGGATATGCTCTAGTTAAATTTCCGAGCAAGTATGGCTATGAGTAAGACCGAAAACAACTGGGCTATCGCACTATTATTTTTAATAATATTTACAGTCTCAATTACTGCGCACGCGGCAGAAAACGCAGCTCCACAAAACTTGAATTACTTTGATGAGCTGCGATATCGACATAGTTTAGTACCCAAAGAGGATATTTGGTGGACGGTAACAGGCCACCAGATGGCCTGGATGCATAAAAATGTGCATCAGTTGTTTCCAACCGTTAATGTGTATCGTGCTGGTCCAGTCAAGAATTTAGAGCTTGTTCCCAATCCCGAAATAAACCAATTTGTTATTAGCACAGAAGACGGTGACATGTCTTTTGCCAATTTTTTGGAAAGCGATTTGACGACGACCTTAGGCATGCTGGTTCTGCACCAAGGCGTTATCGTTTTTGAGTCGTATCCACGAATGAAAGCTTTTGAGAAACCAATTTATTGGTCTGTCGCTAAAGTCATGCCGGCATTGTTGGTTAGGTTGCTGGAGGAGAGAGGATTAATTGATGTTGAAAAAGAGATCGACTTCTACCTCCCAGAACTCGCCGAGTCTGATTTCGCTGGTGTTAAGGTGAGGAATATTCTGGACATGTCGACGGGTTTGGATTGCCAGGATGAGTACCAAGATAGACAATCTTGCTACTATCAGTATTCGATGGCTATCGGTGATGGATTTAGAGAGGAAGACGCGCCTGACAATCCCTATGACTTCCTTGCGAACCTGGAAGTGTCTCGCCACAGTGATCAAGGTAAGGAATTCTCCTACTCAGGGGTGAATACCTTTGTTTTAGCTTGGCTAGTCGAGAAAATTACCAACGAGCCATTTCATGATATTTTTTCAAGAGAGATTTGGAGGAAGATAGGCGCGGAATCAGATGCTTCCTTTCTTGCGTATCGGTACGGAATACCTTTGACCCATGGTGGTTTTCTTTCTAATATGAGAGACATGGCTCGGTTTGGTCTTCTATTTACCCCGTCATACTCAGTAGTATCTGATGAAAAAATCGTTTCAGATAAAACGCTGAACCTTCTTCTGAATGAGCCAAATGACAATTTAGTTAGGAGTGATGGGTCGCATAATGCGTATCAATGGGATTACATTGATAAAGATGGATTCATGATAAAAGGAGGTTGGGGAGGTCAGGCTTTAGTTGTAAATCCTAAGTTAGATATTGTTGCTGTATATACTAGCTATTATAAGAGCGATTACAGTCAATATGACTTAAGAGAACCCTTGCTAAAAATTCTTCGAGGAATTTATCGTGAGAATTGAGTTGATAAAATAAATTGCTAACTTCAAACACAAATAACTTTTAACAGTCTTTAGATTTCGGAGATGTTGCGGATGGATGACTATACACCTGTCTTGATTGGTGGTGGGCAATATACACAAAGAGAATACTCTGTAGAGAATGCTGCGTCGCCAATGGGAGTCGCTGCTGAAGCTTCCAAGCAAGCAATTCTCGATACTGGTGCTGGGGAAGAATTGGTAAGGCATATCGACACGATCGTTTCGATTCGTATTTTTCCAGATTCGTTTAACCGTCCTCGACTTCAGGTTCCTTTCGGGCGAGCAGAGAATCCTCCGAGAGCGGTGGCGAGTAGAATCGGTGCAAATCCAATTACGGCTATCTATGGCAATGTAGGTGGTAATACTCCCCAAAAATACATCAATGAGATGGCAGAGAGAATATCCAACAAAGATGTTGAATTAGTCCTCCTGGCAGGTTCTGAGGCGATTAACAGTGCTCAAAGAGCTATGCGAGATGAAGTATCCCTGGATTGGCAAGAGGAACATGAAGGATCTCTTGAAGACAGAGGATTAGGGGAGACGCTTTATACATCGCACGAGTTCGCTCATGGTATCGGCGTCCCTATTCAAACTTATCCGCTTTTTGAGAATGCCTTGCGTTATAAGCAAGGTTTGAGTATTGAAAAGCACATGCGAAGCATGGGAAAACTTTTTGAGAATTTTTCAAAAACGGCAGCATCAAACCCCTATTCGTTTTATGGCACCGAACGAAGTGCCCTTGAACTTTCAACTGTGACAGATGAAAACCGTTGGATAAGTTTTCCGTATCCGAAATGGATGAATGCGAGAGATAGTGTAAATCAGGGTGCAGCAGTACTGGTTACCTCCGTTAAAAAAGCGCGTGAGCTGGGGGTTGATCCAGCGAAGTGGATATTTCTCCACGGCTGCGGTGAGGCGAATGAAAAAATCAATGTTACTGAGAGGATAAATTATTACTCTTCGCCAGCAATTAGAATTAATGCTCAGAAAGCTTTCGATATGGCTGGAATTAAATTAGAGGATATTAGTTATTTTGACTTCTATTCTTGCTTCCCTTCGGCAGTTCAAATTGCCTGCGAAGAATTGGGATTAGATCAAGATGATTTGCGAGGATTGACGGTTACAGGTGGATTACCTTTTTTCGGAGGACCAGGAAATAATTACTCAATGCATGCAATCGCCAGTATGCTGCCCAAGCTTAGGAAAAATACTAACCATTTTGGATTAGTCACAGCGAATGGGGGTTATTTGTCAAAGCATGCGACGGGCATTTATTCAGCGATGCCCATCGAAGGGAAGTGGGAAAGAGAACCTCCGAGCAGTTACCAGTCTGAGATAGATCGAATGACGTCACCAAGCTTCATTGAGGAGCCAAACGGGGAGGGTACGGTAGAAACTTATACGGTCTGTCATAAGAAGGGTATCCCGGAGCGAGCGATAGTCATCGGCCGGTTAAGAAATTCTGATCAAAGATTTTTAGCAAACACACCGACAGATCCTGGTTTATTTAAGGAAATGATAAACAACGAACAAATTGGCAGGAGAGGGAGTGTTCGTTCTTCTGATGGAATTAATGTATTCACTCCATTGTAATTTTGGAAGGGAGTTTGGGGCAGACAAACCAATTATTGGCTAATGGGCCCGAGCGGACTTTGAGGACAGTCTTGCGTTTCGCGAGTCCAGCTCGCATTACTTATTAGCCATTTCTCGCCGCTATTTACAAGCTGGAAGGAGTCGACTCCGCAATGCGAAAATTTACCATCAACATGGAAATCGTAGGGTGCCCAAAAGATAGCAATGTGTCCCTGAATCAATATTGTCTCATCCCAAGCCCGTTCTTTAGCATCTCTGCCTGGCCTTGTTAAGGCGGAAATCATTCTTTCGTAATCCATTTTTGTGAGTTCAGATTTGCCTTCCAATTGTTCTGAAGACGAAATATTCAATGAACCCGGTATCAATATAGATTCTAATAG
>Ga0208127_1000502_pt1 | contig 20095 bp, 17 predicted proteins | sample ETNtaG_6_FD_185751 | JGI IMG/M metagenome (GOLD analysis project Ga0208127, IMG submission 185751) | Marine microbial and viral communities from oxygen minimum zone, Eastern Pacific Ocean - ETNP201306SV45 (SPAdes) (version 2) | ecosystem: Environmental > Aquatic > Marine > Oceanic ... | reverse complement strand
CAAATCTCCTAATCCATTGATGTCACCAGGAGAGACTAAAGGTGCATTAGGAAATTTGGAATTCAAAACCTTGGTATCTGCAGTAGCCATGCATCCACTAACTATCACCTTTTTACCTTGATCCATTAGCTCAGAAATACGCTTTTCCATTTTGTTTTGTGTTGACTCTATTACTGTACAAGTACCAAGAACAACGGTTTTAGCTGAACTTGAATCCTTTGCAATCTCGTGGCCTAACTCATTTGCGTGATCTCTCATTTCAAGAGTTTCACCCTGATTTGCTGTACATCCATAACCTTCAAACCAAATCGACACAGATAACCAACAAATCCCCTAATTAAGACCCTTCCTGTAGATATCTTGTGCTCATAAATCTAGAAGGAATTGACGGATGTGGAAAGTCTACACAATCTCAATTTTTGATGGATAAATTTGAGAGTAACAATGAAAAAACAATATTATTGAAGGAACCAACAAATGGGAAATATGGACAAAAGCTGTGGGAAATGCTAAGTGGAAAAATTGAAGCTACCACTGAACAAATTTTGGAATTATTTGTCTTAGACCGCAAAGAGCACGTTAATCAAAAAATTAAACCTGCTCTTGATGATGGTATGATTGTTCTCATGGATCGGTACTATTATTCCACAATGGCATATCAAGCTGCTGCAGGGATTGATGTTGACAGAATTAGGAGAGATAATGAATTTGCGCCTAAACCAGATATTGTACTGATCTTCGATTTACCTGCTGATTTAGCAATGAAACGCGTTAGAAGCCATAGTGTCGCTGATGTGTTCGAAAAAGAAGAACACTTGGAAAAAGTTCGGAAAGCTTACCTAAATTTAGAAGATGATTCTTTAGTTCGAATTATAGATGCTACAAGGACTCCTGAGGTAATTTTTGATGAAGTTTGGAGACTAGTTTCTGAGGTTAGAAATGGATGATTTACTACAATTTGCAAAAATAATTTTACTAATTGTACTGTTGTATGATGTAATCATTCTTTTTCGAAAACCTGAACCTGGCAGTAAAATTATTACACTAGACTTTTGGAAGGAGATTGAGAGAAAGGGAATCAATGGATTACTAATTCCTAGCACTATGATTTTTATCATCTCTCTTGATTATGCTCAAGGAGTGGATGTTTACCTATCATTGGCTCTGTTAATTTTGAGTTTGATATATCTAGGATATCCTCGGCCATTTGCATTCGGGAAAAATGGCATATTACTTGACGGAAAAACTATTTCAAATGATAGAATTCTCAAAGCTAAAAAAACAGATAATGGTGCTAAAATATCAATTGAATGGTATGGTTGGCTAATGGAAAAAAAATTACCTGATTGTGAAGTTACAGACTTAATTTTAAAAAAAATCAATTAGAAAACAAACCTAAGACACATTCAAAAATACTATACATGCCTGAAACTGGTCCTAAATTGTTGTTATCTCTCAAGCGTTTTCCTGCTATCTTATCTAAATCTCGTAATACTTTAAGAGCTCTAGGTGTATCAAGATCATCAGCTAGTGCTTCTTCGAATTCTGAAACTAGAGATACTAATTCCTCATCTTCCCTAGGATCTGTCGGATCAACAATCATACAGTCTACAGCATTAATTCCCAACTTTTCGGCTTCGTTACAAGCTTCTAAGAGTGCTCTAGGTGTGTAAGGCGTAAAATCTCGATAATGGTAACTCAGCAAATAAAACCTTAATGATGCTGGCGGACATTCCTCGAAAACTTCTTCTAAGGTTATCCTTTCGCCTCTAGATTTTGATAGTTTGCCCTCAGCGTCTTCCATTAATCCATTGTGCATCCAAAAATCACAATAATTACCTAGTCCTAATTTTTCAGCTAAAATCATTTCAGTTTCATGATGCGGATAAATCAAATCTATTCCACCCCAATGAATATCAATTGGTAAATCTAACTCAGAAGACGACATTAGAGTGCATTCCAAATGCCATCCTGGTCTTCCTGGCGGCAATCCTTCGACTTCCCAAGATTTACCACCTTCCAAAGGAGGACCCCATAGCAAGGTATCATGCGGGCTTTCCTTAGGTCCTGAATCTACATCACAGGTTTTTTCAACTAATGATTCCTCAAGATTAACTCGTAATAATTTACCATGTTCTTCCTGTTTAATTCTTACAAAAACACCTTGCTGTGTTTGATATGCATCACCAGAATCAAGCAGTTTCTTAGTTTCTATAGCTATTTGATTGACGAACTCTGAGGCCCTTGTGTATTTTGTTGCAAATGTATTGGATAATTTTTTCATTTTATCCAAAAACTCATCTTCATATTTCTGGGTAAAACTTTCTTCGTCAGTCCCTTCCTTTAAAGCTCCAAGAGCGGTTTCATCTGAAACATCAGTGAAGTTTTGTATGTGTGTCACTTCATATCCTTTGTAGGATAACCACCTTTTCAAAATGTCAAAAGAAACATATGATTTTGCATGACCAAGATGTGTTTTTGAATAGACTGTAGGGCCACATATGTATAATCCTATACTCTTAGAATCTACAAGAAAATCCTCTTTTTTACCACTAAGTGTGTTGAAGAATTTCAACCTTTGTCACCCCCTCCTCTAGCGCATATGTTTGATTCATCCGGCCAATCATTACCATAAAACATTGACATATAGTAAGAATCTGCATTATACCCAACCGAATCAAGTAGACTCGTGATACGGTGATTTGGTGCTGGGACAAATATATCAACTGTAGACTTTGGTGGGATGGCGAACACTGATTTCTGAAGCATCCCTCTCCAATTTTTACATCCTGGCTCAACAACCCAGGGGCCAACTTCGTACCAGTTTTCATCTCCTTTAACAACAATAAATCCTTTGACGACTTGATTTTCATCCAGCGCCACAAATGCACATTGTGGTAAGTTTCTAATGAAATCTTTGATAAGCTCAGATCTATCTCCCCCAAACTGTCTTTTATCTATTTCTAAAATTTCATCTAAAAATCCTTCCGCAGGAACGATATTATCATCCGAATCAATAGCAAAAGGTTGAAACTCTTTTAACTCTGCATCTAGTCGAAATAATGTTGACATACCTTCAGGAGTAAAACCCAATTTCTTGTAAAACCTTGTTGAATTCATGTTTGAATGGACTCGCACTGAATCACAAGATTCAAGTCTCTTCTTTGCCTCAATCACTAATTTACTACCAATATCCTTGCCTCTAAATTTATCCGAAACAATAACATTTCCGATCATTCCCAAACTGCCAAAATCAAATGCAGTAGTAACTCCAACTAATTTATCATCATGATAGGCACCTAGAGGAATGCTCATGTTGAATAGACGTATCCAATCACTTTTGGAATTTCCCCAATCTTCAGAATCTGTTAAATACTTTGCATTATCTAAATCAGATTCACTAAGGTTTCTGACTTCAACCATCTGAATATCCCTCATCACAATCTTGTTGCCCAAAAGTTAAAAATTTCTCTTTTTTTACTTGTAACTTAAGCCTGCAACTGCCGTATCCATGGTCTTCACCTCCGTACCAGTGGGGGCAGTCTTTACACTTAAGCATTATCTATTACTTTGGGCAATATTAATGAAGATATCTATTGAAGAAATTTTATAATGTAAGCCTCTTGTGTAATGTTAGATGAATCAAGCTTATACAATGTCGATAGTTCTCATGCTGTGTTTGACCACTGTTAGTACAGGGTCTCTGGATGAACCTGAAGTTACTAGGATTAATGATTATCCAAGCGGGTTTGATGGCCATGAAAATGACACCATTGATAGAACTATTACATTCCCATTCGATATATTTTATGATGACTATTATGAAACCTCAGCTGAAGTTTATGCACAGTTATTAGAATTTGCAACTCAATATCCTGACATTGTAGAGCTATATACGTTAACTGACATAATTCCTGCTGGTCAGACTTGGCAAGGAAATGAAATCTACGGAGTTAAAATTTCAGATAATGTAGCTAACGAACCTGATTTCTATGACGATCCCGATGAAGAAACATACTTCTTGGTTAGTAATCATCATTCAAGAGAGTGGATGACTATTCCAACTGTAATGTATTTCATACACTATCTGACATATTTCTACGAAGAAGGCCCTATTGATAATGACGGAGATGGTCTAGTAAATGAAGACATGATTGATGGTGTTGATAATGACGGAGATGGAGAACAAGGAGGTAGAGTAGATGAGTTTGGACGGGCTTTATTCGATGGAATAGATAATGATGGAGATGGTATTATCGACGAAGGAATTGACGAAGACCCAAGTGAAGCTCGCGTAACGCATTTAGTAAACAACCGTGAAACTTGGATAATTCCTCTTTTAAATCCTGACGGATATAATTTTGATAGGGAAGACCCGGATAGATTCTGGCGTAAAAACATGCGCGATAATGATGGAAATGATAGATATGGGGATGAATGCGATGGCGTTGATATTAATCGTAATTATCCTATGGAATGGTCGCACAACACTCAGGGGCAAGCTGTAATTGGCGATGATTTAGAAGTTGAATTCACAGTTGATGATGACAACCCATGCTCTGATGTATATCATGGTCCAAGGGATTTCTTTGATGATGACGGCGACTGCGATAGTGACTTATGTGATACACCGATAAGTATCGGCGACCAAAATACGCAAACTGGAATTGACGAAGATCCACCAGATGCACTTCATATTGATGACGACGGTGACGGAATGATTGACGAGGATCGCGAGGGAGGCTTTTCTGAACCCGAAACCCAAGTAATCGAATATTTGACTTGGAGGCTTGATATCTATGATGACTACCCTCAAGATAAATATCTCGAGGATTATCAGAATGGATTTATCAGAGATAATTGGCCTGAAATGTACGTAACTGCACCAGATGGTGATTTCATTAGAAATTATAGAACTGAAGCACATGATATGAAACACAATTTTATGAATTCTGTTTCGTACCATTCATGCTCGGCCCTTTACATCTGGCCGTGGGGTTACAAGGACCAAGACCCTCCTCATGAGCTTTACATGGAAAATCAAGTTAAACCATTAATGAATGTAACAGGCTATGGAAACTGGAAAGATCAAGGAGGATACAAAGTTTCTGGAGATATTAACGATTACCTGTATGGAATGCAAGGTTCATTCTCATATACTGTTGAACTAAACGAATGTGGTAGTCAGGGAGGCTTAACAAGTGGATTCCATGCCGATCCATTACTCATTAGGCCAACTGTGAGGATGCATCTTCTAACAAATATTCATTTTTTAGATGAATCTCCCAGAGCAAGAATCGGACAAATGATTACGTCAGACACTGGGAACTTAGGAGTGGACTCGATTAATTCACCAGAAGATACTATGATGCCAAAACTAACAATTCTTTCTAATAAAGACGCTGAAAAAGTAGGTTTTGGTACTGACTCCAGTGTTGAATTTGATGAAGATAGAATGTACTCTAATGACGATATCTCTGTTAAGGTGAGTGTTGACAATTCACAATACCTTCTGAAAGATTCATTAAAATTGATGTACAGAACAGAAAAAATGCAAGATGATATGTGGAACGAAATTACAATGTCTTGTATAACTAACTGTGATTCAAAAGATTATTCAAATTATAACAGTAGTTCTGGATTTGTAAATATAAGAACTTCAGTATATGAAGCTAAAATACCCGAAACCGAGGAGTCCATGAACGTGCAATTCTATGCTGTGGGCCAAGATTCAAGACTGGCATACGCATTTGGCGGAGGCTTTGTTTTTACTGGATATGGAAATGCCGAACCTATTACGATATTTGTTGACGACATAATTGGATTTGGTAATCCTTACGTAGACTTTTTCGCGATGATATTTATGATGGGAATACTTTACGGCATTGTTTGGGGCGGCTTGTACAAGGCTGTAGGTATTGCAACTGAGGCTGAAAAGAAAAAGGAAGGAAACGTCTCAACTCCTAAGCGCTCAAGGAAAGCTAAAAGGAGTTAGAAATGGCAGATGGAAAAGAAAGTGAACAATTCTCATCAAGATTAGGACTTATTTTAACAACAATAGGCGCTGCTGTAGGAACTGGGAATATTTGGAGATTCCCTAGAGAAGCTGCTGCTAACGGTGGAGGAGCTTTCATGATAGGGTGGCTCCTGTTTCTATTTGCTTGGTCAATTCCACTTTTGATAGCGGAATTCGCCATTGGAAAGAAAACTAGGCTAGGTACTGTTGGTGCTATGCGAGATATGGCTGGACGTAATTTCACTTGGTTGGGAATTTGGATGCTTTGGGTAGGTACAGCTGTAGGATTCTACTATGCAGTAGTTATGGGATGGACAATTCGTTACTTCTGGATTGCTATATCTGGAGAAATGAGTGCTGCTGATGATACTGCACAAACTCAAGCATTATGGGAAAATTTTATTTCTTCACCCTTTGAAGTAATATTTTTCCAGTTAATTGCTGTTGGACTTTCTGCATTTATTGTTTACAACGGAATTAGCGGTATAGAAAGAGCTAACAAAATTCTAATTCCATGTTTAATTTCTTTCCTAGTTGTAGCTATGATTTATCCATTCTTCTTAAATCCTTCAGGAGCTATCATTGGCCTTAAGTTTCTATTTATTCCTCAAACTGAATACCTTTTCAAGAGTGAGACATGGATTAGAGCACTTATTCAATCTGCTTGGTCCACATCCGCTGGATTTGGCATGGCAATTACTTACGCTGTTGCTATGAGGAAAAAGGAAGATATAGGGCTAAATGCTTTCCTTACAGGCTTAGGAAATAATTCAGTTTCACTAATTGCCGGAGTTGCAGTATTGAGTACTGTTTTTGCATTATCTGATTCAACTGCTGAAGGGTTAGAAGCTGTAGAATCCGGTTCATCTGGTTTAACTTTCATTCATTTAACTGCTTTATTTGCATCAATGGGAACTGCAGGATGGATCATCGGTAGTATTTTCTTCCTTGCAATGTCATTCGCGGCATTAACCTCGATGGTTTCTACGTTCCAAGCATGCGTAGTAAATTTTGTTGACATGGGATGGGATAGAAAGGAAGCTGTAAGATATATTGCACTTGCTGTTGCATTGGCCGGAATACCATCTGCAGTGAGCTTAGAGTTCTTAGATAACCAAGATTTTGTCTGGGGTACTGGACTTATTGTATCTGGATTAATGGTTGCAGTCGTGGTTATGAGATTTGGAGTAAGTGACTTTAGAAATAATTTAATAAACACAAAATATGCAGATTTACAAATTGGAAAATGGTGGGAGTATATAATCAAATACGTATTTCCTCTCGAATTTATTGCCGTTTTCGGATTTTTCATTTATGAGAAGCTACAAGATCAAAGTAATTCTCCAATTGAGGGAATGGGATTAGGACTTTTCACAATTATTACTATGGTAGTTCAATGGGCTATTATCTTAGTAATTTTCATATTCTTCCTTAACAATAAAGTGGCTGATTCTGTGAAAAAAGGACCGGTATCAGATGGTAATTTTGACGAAGATGTTCTAGATGCAGAAGCTGTGTAAACTACCTAAGTAGCTTTGATTTGGCTGCCGAAAACTCAGCGTCACTCAGCATGCCTTTGTCTTTCAGTTCACCCAGCTTTCGTAATTTCTGCATTAAAACTTCCCGGTTATCTTGAACGGCTGTTGTTTCTTTGAGATTACTGCCCCAATCTTGTGACCTATCTGCTCTTTTTTGAAGCCTGGAGCCACACTTACCACATATTCTAAAATTAGCTGGAGATCTCGCATCACACTTAGCACATATTATGTGAAAATCATCTGACATAACTTCTTTTCTGGTATATAAATTAGCTTTAGCTTCCTCTCCCGGAGGAATTTCATTATGGAAAATAATTTCTCCATTATTTTCATTTGGAAACCAATCTCTTCTAACAATTGAAAATGTATCTCCCTCAACAGTGTGGTAAAATACGTCCATTCTACTTATAGAAGATTCTCTAGAGCTTGACTTAACTTCAAAATCAAGAATTATACTTGAATCTACATCTAACTCATCAACCATCGTTTTTCCTCTCGATTCTAAATTATCAAATGAAATTGTGATTGAACGGGCAGTACCGTTGCCACTATTATGCATTGAAACTTGCATATCGCACCATGAATCTCTCATAGATGGATTCAGTTGAGTTACTGATATTTCAAGGAAAGGAAACTTAAATTCATTTGAATTTGGAACTAAATTACTTACTGGTTGTTGAATTGATTCAGGGGCTGAACGTTCCCTTGGCGTAGCTACTGTGTTAGAACTTTGTGTCCTTTTACGCTTAATTTTACGAACTTTACGTCTAGTCCCAAAATTTGTAAAAGAGACCTTATCAGCCATAGTTATACAAAGAAAAGGGGAATTTATACTTGCCTACTTTTCTTCTTCAACTTCTTCGTAATCTACATCAACGACATTATCATCATCTTTAGACTCTGACTTGTCAGCTGATTCTGAATCTGCTGATTCATTCTTAGCTTGTTCTTCAGCAGCTTGCTGGTAAGCCATTTCAGCTACTGCTTGAGAAGCTTGTTGAAATTCTTCAAATGCTTTCTGCATGGGTTCAAGTTCGTCTTCTTTCATAGCCTCTTTTAATTTTTCTTTGGCTTCCTCTACAGAGGATTTAGTGTTATCGTCTACTTTATCTCCAAGATCTTTAATTGCTTTATCTGTAGCATAAATAAATGATTCTGCTTGATTTCTAGTTTCAATTACTTCTCTAGCCTGTTTATCCTCATCTGCATACTGCTCAGCTTCCTTGACCTTTTCTTCAATTTCTTCATCACTCAAATTAGATTTTGAAGTGATTTCTATTTTCTGCTCATTATTGGTACCTAGATCCTTTGCTGTTACATTCATAACACCATTGCGATCTATATCGAAGCTAACTTCAATCTGGGGAACTCCTCTCGCTGCAGGTGGGATACCAACTAGCTGAAATCGCCCTAATGTATCATTATCTGCAGCCATAGTTCTTTCACCTTGTAGAACATGGATTTCAACGCCTGGTTGATTATCTGCAGCTGTTGAAAATATTTTGGACTTATTTGTTGGAATTGTAGTATTTCTATCAATTAGAGGAGTCATTACAGAGCCCTCAGTCTCAATTCCCAAAGTTAAAGGTGTTACATCAAGAAGAACAACATCTTTGATATCTCCTGCTAAAACACCTGCCTGAATTGCAGCACCCATTGCAACACATTGCATTGGATCGACGCCTCTTTCGGCTTTCCTACCTACAAATTTTTCAAATGCTTCCTGAACTGTTGGCATTCTAGTAGGACCTCCAACAAGAATAACTTTATCGACATCACCTGGCTTCATTTTAGCATCTTTGAATGCTTGCTTGATCGGCTTTTCACATTTCGCAATAACTGGTCCAACAATATCTTCTAATTTGGCTCTAGTAAAATCGTGCTCAAGATGCTTAGGACCACTTGAATCTGACCAAATGTAGGGTAAATTTATAGTAGATTTAAGAGTATTACTCAACTCAATCTTTGCTTTTTCTGCGGCATCATGTAGACGCTGACGTGCGGCTTGATCATCTCTTAAATCAATTCCATTTTCTTCTTTAAACAAATCTGCTAGATAATCTACTAGAGCGTCATCCATGTCCGTACCTCCTAGATTATTATCACCTGAAGTTGATATCACATCGAAAACTCCATTATCCATCTCCATAATGGTAACATCGAAAGTACCGCCCCCAAGATCTAAAACAGCTACTGTGTACTCTCCTTCTTTGTCTAAACCATATGCCAATGCAGCTGCAGTTGGCTCGTTAATGATTCTTTCAACTTTCAATCCGGCAATTTTACCGGCATCTATAGTTGCTTGCCTCTGATTGTCATTGAAATAAGCTGGAACTGTAATAACTGCCTTCTCGATATCAACTCCAAGGTGGGCTTCTGAATCTGCCTTGATTTTTTGAAGAACCATTGCCGAAATTTCTTCAGGAGAATATTTTTTCTTCTTAATATTAACTCTATGCTTTGTCCCCATTTTGCGCTTAATATGCATTATTGTATTTTCTGGGTTCAAAACTGCTTGTCTCTTTGCAGGATCACCTACAATTCTCTCACCATCTTTTGTGAAAGCCACTACTGATGGAAACATTTTTCCTCCAAACGTAGAACCTTCAGCTGAAGGTATAATCACTGGTCTACCTCCTTCCAAGTATGCTGCTTCTGAGTTTGTAGTACCCAAATCTATGCCAATTATCACTTCTTTTGCCATTTTTTACTCACCACTATTTTGTTTTTCTTCTTCTTTGTTTTCTTCTTTTTTGGAAACTACTACTTTTGCTGGTCGTAGTAGCTCTCCTTCAAGTAGATATCCTGCTTGAATTACGTCCACGATTGTATGTGGCTCAATATCTTCTTTAATAATTGTAGTCATTGCTTCATGTAGACGAAAATCAAATTGCTCGCCCACAGGACTAAAGCGTTCAACATCCATTGATTTCAAAAAAGATTGCGTGTATTTTTGAATTCCCTTGATACCATCTAGTGCACTTTCTTTATCTGGGTATTCAGATGAAGAAGCTGCCTCAATAATCTCTATAATCTCTAAGAAACTTGAAACTGCCAAGCCCTTACTTTTCAAAATTTGTTGCTCTCTATCTCTCTGAACCCGTTTCTTATAATTATCAAGGTCAGCCATAGAACGGGCAAATTTATCTTTCATATCTTCAAGTTCTAATTTCAGTACGGATAACTCATCAACAGTTTCTTCTGCTGTAGGATGTTCGACGTCCTCGCTGTTTGACTCTGCACTATTTTCTTCTGAACTCATCAGTTATGAACCTTAGGTTGTTAACCTCTAATTCGAGTAAAAAGACTCTATATAAAATTTCTCAATTACCTAAGGCCGAATTTCTTACGTGCTTCAGCTACTCTTTTTCTGTACTCTTTGGGAAGCTGATAACGTGCGATCTGCTCGATTTCTGTCCAATTCTTCTGGAACTCTCTCTTAGAACTTGTAGATATTATTTCTTCAAATCTATCCATATAATGTCGTGTTAACCATAGGTAATATGCAGAAAAACCAAAAATAATCAAACCAAAAATAAAAACAAAAATGTCATAATCTCCTATTGAATCTAAAATCAAAGTTGGCGCTAAAGAAGATGAAGAATACCACTCACCCATCATTCCAACATAAATCATGAATCCGCTAATAATGGTAAATACTGAACTTACCGCCAGCATATGCTCTTGTAAAAATTTATCTAAGTCTTTACGCCATTCACTTGCCATAATATATTCTATCAATCTATCTGTATAAAGATTACGCAAACAATAAAACACCTAGTTTTATTCAACCTTAATGAAAATCGCCGAGAGAATGAATTTGTTAGGCAGCGAAACAGCATTCGCAGTTTCAGCTGAAGCTGCCAAAATGGCTGCTACTGGCAAAAAAATATATCCTTTTCATTTAGGCGATATCAATTTACCTACACCAAGGACGATTAGTAATGCTGTTAGTGAAGCCATAAGTCAAGGTAAAACTGGCTATTGTCCTGCACCCGGAATTCCTGAATTAAGAGATGCCTTAGCCATAGATGTTGGAGAGGCTAGAGGAATTAAGTATGATATCGACAATGTTTCTGTTCAACCTGGCGGGAAGCCTAGCATCGGTAAATACATTGCTGCGATGATGGAAAAAGGAGACTCTGTTCTTTATCCTAACCCAGGGTATCCAATCTATGAATCTCAGATAGAATTTTACAAAGGAATTGCAATTCCATATGGGTACGTAAATACTTCTGATGGCTTGGAGATTGACTTTAACGCAATTGAAAAAGGAATTGATAATGGAGCGAAGCACATCTTTTACAATAATTACAACAATCCAACCGGAGCATCTTCATCTGATGAAGAAATAGAGAAATTAGCAAAGCTTGTTATTGAAAATGATATGTTTTTAATTTCAGACGATGCTTACTTTGATACTCTTTATGAAGGTGAACCAAAATCGATAGCAAGCTTTCCTGGGATGTATGAAAGAACGCTAACAATGTATACTTTTTCAAAAAAATTTGCAATGACTGGGTGGAGGCTTGGAGCCTCTATTGGCCCAAAAAAAATAATTGAACAAATAAATCGATTGAATGTTAACATGGAATCATGTACAACACACTTTGTTCAATATGCAGGTTTAGCTGGACTAAAAGCTCCAAAAAAAGAAACACAAGATATTCTTGATGTCTTAAAGAAAAGGCGAGACACACTAGTAAATATATTGAATAATATTGAGGGAATAGAGGCTCATATGCCTGAAGCTGGATTTTATGTGTTTCCGAAAATAACACATCTACTAAAAAATACAGGGTTTGACGATGTAGAAGATTTTAGAAAAGTCGTTCTTAAAGAGACCGGAGTGAGCTTCTGTGGTAGACATCACTTTGGACGTCCGCTCAATAATGAAGCTGATGCCTACATAAGACTGGCTTTTTCAGGGATTGACATAGAAGACTTGGAAGAAGGAATGAAGCTTTTCAAAGACTGGATTGCTTCTAGGACAAAATAATGAAAAAAGCTATGTTTGGTGCTGGATGTTTTTGGGGTGTTGAATACAACTTTTCTAAATTAGACGGCGTAAGTGAGGTTGTATCTGGATACAGTGGAGGTAAAACTTCGAATCCCACATATGAACAAGTATGCAGCAATTCAACAGAACATGCAGAAGTAGTCATGATTGATTACGATGAAACTGTAATAAGTTACGAAGACTTACTTGACTCGTTTTGGAAAAAACATGATCCAACCACATTAAACAGACAAGGGCCAGACATAGGTAATCAATACAGATCTGCAATATTTTATTACGATGAAGAGCAAAAGGAGCTAGCTCAAAAATCACTTGATGAATTTCAAAAGAAACTAAACAAGAAAATTGTTACTGAAATAACTAAAGCCGATACTTTTTGGAAGGCTGAGGAATACCATCAGAAATACTTTGAAAAGCATAACATTCGACACTGATTTAGTAGAATTAGCCTGTAAACAAGAAAAAATACGAAATAATCAATGCTGGTATAGCACTGTAAAGTGTTGCAATTACTGCCATTCTTGGGGTCAAGGCTATTGCGGGAAATAGTGCATCACCATCGTTTGAAATTGCGTTGCCTATTAATGCTGCAAATGGAATTATACCGTTTAAGTATAGTGTAGTAACTAATACTTGAGGTCCACAGCCGGGAATGAATCCTACTAAAACTGCCAAAATAGGCAAGAAAACCCAAGCTGCCTCAGAAAGTACTTCTAAATCTAATCCAAAAAAAGAATATGCATACTCATAGGCCAGAAAACCTGCAATTACCCATACAGTTACAAAAGAAGCTTCTTCCGTAGATCTGGTGAATGGGTGATCCTCATTTGAAGATACTGCATTTATTGGTGAAATTGCCCAAATGGCAATTGAAAGAAATGCTCCTAAAAGACCTAAAGAAACAACCAATAATCCAAAATCAGCCACGTTAATTTGAGCAAGTTGAAGAATTCCCAATATTAATCCAGGTGCTGCAAAACCTATGAACAATTTATCCCTATCCCTAAGATTTCCTATACTTTTACAATCTAAGTTCTTGACTTCTGTACTGTAAAGCTCGCCTTGATGAAATTTATCCACAAGCCACCCACTGATTATTGCTGCAAAGATGGAAATTCCCATCAACTTCAGATAAGTAATAGGTTCTTTAGCTAAAAGTAAAAAAGCTGCATCACCCATCGTAGCAATTAGCGCTGCAACCATAGCGCCTAAACGAATATTCCCTCTTGCAAATGCAGTAATAACTACAACCGCACCTCCACAGCCTGGAAGTGCACCTAGAAAACTGGCCATAGGTACTTGCCAATTTTCTCCTCTTTTCATTAAAATACCAACATCAATTTTTAAAAAATGTTCAAGACTAAAAAATAATAATAATGTCGCTGCAACAAAAACTGTAACTTGTATGTAAGCATCGAATAATGACAAACGTGTAACTTCTCCTAATTCACCCGGAAAAAATGCATAAAACAGAAGAATAATCAAGACACCAATACGACGGTGTCTGATGTTCCACAAATCTAAAAAAGATTCAAAGGAAATTTTTGAAAGATCTTTGTTAATTTTATTTCTATTCAATCTCTTTCCTCCATTGAAACAAAAATTTGACTAGCAACTGAAAGTGATACCCGTTTTTCAGATTTATTCAATGTAACTAAAACACAGTCACCAAATTTATCCTCAGATATTATACTAATTTCTCTACCTGGAAGAATATTTTCTTTTTTAAGCCAAGTTAACATTTCAGAATTCCTATCCGGAACTTGGGTGATTTTCAAAATAACACCGTGAGGAGCTTTGGTTAACGTTAAATCATTATCTGAAGGTAATTCACCATTTGGACCTGGTATTGGATGTCCGTGAGGATCTCTAGTGGGATTTCCAAGATATTCTGCTATAGATTTTTCAAGATCATCAGATAAAGCGTGCTCTAAACGTTCTGCTTCGTCGTGAAGTTGTTCGCTGCCTAAATTCAGAGTCTGAGACAAAAAAGTCTCAAGAAGGCGATGTCTTCTGACTACAGATAATGCCTTAGCTTCTCCCTCTGGCGTTAGTGAAGCGCCCTTGTATGGAGTATGATCGACTAGACCCTTTTTCGTTAGTCGTTTAACCATCTTTGTTGCTGAAGCTGGTGCTACGCTCAAATGATTCGCTAAATCTAAGGTTGATACGTCAGCTGGCCCAAGTTGCCACAATGACTTTAGATAATTTTCAACAGCTACAGAATCCATAAGATGTATTAGATTATGCTAATAAAAAGTTTAGCCTAGGCTAATTTAGTCTCTTGGCAATTCTTCAGCAGGCTGCTGATTAACTAATTTTACACCATAGTAAATTAAAACAAAACTAATAATTTGCACAAATCCCAGATTCTCTCCAATCCATATCCAACTTGACAATATTCCAAAAATAGGTACAACGTTTATGAAACTAGCTGCTTTATTTGCCCCAATAGTCTCAATTCCCATAGCAAAAAAAACATAGCATAGTGCTGTAGACAATACTCCAAGATAAGCAATTAGTATCCACTCTTGACTATTCCAAATGCGGTCCCATGGAGCTTCTAAAATTACAAAGGGAACAAAAAGGATGCATCCGACTAAAGACGCCCATGAAATTGTAGCAAGCGAACTCAAAGGTTCATGCTCAGTGAGTAAAACATATCTACGCATGGATACTACATAAATAGCATAAGCAAAAGCCCCGAACATTATGTATGCATTACCAACTAGCCGGTCATAAAAATCGATATCTAAGTTAGGTGATGCTAAAAATATCAATAATACTCCAATAAAACTAAGAAAAATACCTAAAATTCCATTTCGAGTCAAATTATGCGATAAAATAAAAACAGATAATATTGAAACCGACACAGGATTGAATCCTATGATCAGAGAAGCATCAGATGCTGCTGTTTTTTGCATTCCATACATGTAACCGACCTGATAAAGAAATACAGAAGTAAAAGCTAACAATAGCAAATAGCTGTAATCTCTTTTCAAAGGAATTACATTTCCCTCCTTAAACCAAAGCCAGCCAAATAAAACTGGAACTGCAAATATATACCTTAAAAACATCACTGAAAATGGATAGTTCAACAAGTCTGTTGCAAGAATTCTTCCAACTGGCCAAGCTAAACCCCAGAAAAAAGCTACAAAAAACATTAAAATATAAATTAATCTAGAATTGTAGGAAGCTCTTTCAGTATCCAAGAAACTAATCCCCTTTAGTACCTAAAAAATATTCATTAATGTGAGGATCATTTAGTATGTCCTCAGCATTTCCAGTATGGACAACCTTACCGTTAGACAAGATATATCCTCTGTCTGATCTGGCTAAAGATAGTCTTGCATTTTGTTCGACGATCAAAACGGTAATACCAACTTCTCTAAGTGCATCAATTCTTTCTATAATTTGTTGCTGATAAAGAGGACTTAACGCTGCTGTAGGCTCATCTAACAATAAAAAATCCGGCTGATTAATTAATGCTCTACCAATTGCTAACATCTGTCTCTCTCCACCTGACAGAGATGCGGCCAAATCGTGAGTTCGATTCTTCAAATCTGGAAACATCTCCAATGCATGCCCTATCCTTTCATTCAAAAGGCTGTTTGAGAGAGAATTTCCACCCATCTGTAGATTTTCTTCAACTGACAATGAAGGAAATACGTTGTCCACTTGGGGAACATAAGCTATCCCTCTAGATGCTAATTGATCGGTTCTCCAACCAGATACATCATCTCCTTTGTGCTTAACAACTCCTCCATAGTGAGTTGCTATCCCAAAAATTATCTTGATAAGAGTTGACTTTCCACAGCCGTTAGGACCAATAATTGTCACAAATTCGCCTTCATCAACATGCATATCGATTCCGTGAATAATTTTGACCGAACCGTAACCACCTTCAATATTTTTAACATCAAGCCATCTTGCCATTAGTCTCCCTCCTGTGCTAATTTTTCCCATTCCCAATCTTCAGAGGAACCCAGATATGCAGCTATAACTTCTTTACTTCCTTTAACCTCACCAGGAGTTCCTATCATGAGAACTTCACCCTCATTCATTACTACAATTCTATCTACTCCCTGTCTCAAGATAAAATCCATATTATGCTCAATAATTAAAACTGAAATTCCAGTATCATCAACTAATTTCCTTAAGTTAGAGAATATTTTCATGGCAAGTGGACCTGCAACTCCTGCAACTGGCTCATCAAGCAGAAGTAACTTAGGTTCTCCCATCATTGATCTTCCAATATCAACAAGCTTACTCTGACCTCCAGATAGTTCGCTTGCAAGGTTGTTAGCCATGTGGGGAATTTCCAATTGCTCAAGCACTTCATATGCTTTTGATAAACGATTAACTTCATTTTCGTTCTCTCTACCTTCCCAAATTGATTTCCAAATACTTGGCTTAAATTGATCTCTAGGAGGAACCAATAAATTTTCAATTACAGTCATTTCACGCCATAACCTCGTATGTTGAAAAGTTCGAGTCATACCTATTTTTTGGATTTCATCTGGTCTTAAATTTGAAATGTCTTTACCAAAGAAATTTACTTTTCCTGAAGTTTGTTCCAGAGAACCACTAATACAATTAAAGGTTGTAGATTTACCACAACCATTTGGACCAATTAATCCTATAAATTCACCTTCATTAACTTCAAATGATACGTCTTTAACTGCGACAAGACCTCCAAATTCTTTACGCATCTTATCTACTTTAAGAACATTACTCATCTTTCACAGCCTCCTTTGGACGCTCAGGACGATATGGAACTTCAGGAAGTAAACCCTTTGGATTATGCTTTAACGATAGCATAATCAGCAATCCAATTAGCATCAATTTAATGTAAGTCATCTGGGCTTTAATTCCTCCTAGTGCTTCGGGAAATACCAAGTCAATTGAACGGTCATCAAAGACAAAATGACATACAATGAAAATAAGAGAAAACCAAAAGAATACTTCAGAAAATTCATATTTCCTCAAAAACAATAATGCAACTGAGATTATGAACAATATGGAGCCAACTTCTAATGGAGACGTTACCATCCAAACAAACTTTTCATCAATAAATGAGGAAGTATCTGCCAGAGGAAGTGTTGAACTACCTTGAGCTGCAACTAAAACATTAAAGAAGAACTCTGTGAGAGTTATAATCATGGCTCCTATTAACATTCCTTTATTATTACCTGCACCTCCTATAATGAAAGCGGCCCAAACCAAAAATGTGGATTTAGCAGGAGACATGAAACTAGGCTGAAAACCTGTTAGCTTCCATGCCCAAAAGGCCCCAGCTAAGGCTGCAATTGCTCCTCCTAATGCAAGACTTCTAGCTTTGTGAGTAAAAATATCATGTCCGTGGTGTTGAGCAACTTCTTCATCTTCTCTTATGGAGCGCAAAATTCTACCCCAAGGTGATTTGAATAAAATATCTAACACTTTCCAAACGACTAGTGCAGTAAATATTCCCATAATAGATAAAAGTAGCATGTAAGGTGCAGCTTTACCTTCTAGATCAATACCAGTCACTTCTAGAAGTTCTGCTACTTTACGTGCCATACTGTCTATTTCAGGGTCTGCTGAACAAGCCAGCGGTGAGTATTTAGTTCCAGTTGAGGAAACTGGTGTTTCTGAACCGCAAAACCACCATTCCTGCAAGGGTAAAGGATAAGACTGAATTCCGATAGCTGAAGCGTTACCTCCGACACGAAGAAGAGGCTCTCCCATTAGCAATATCCTTAATATTTCACCCAATGAAATGGTAATAATTGCAAAGTAATCTGTTCTTAATCTAGCTGTAGGATAGGCTAATAACCATCCGAAAAAACCACCTACAATAACTGCGACAATTAAAGCCGGAAATATAGGCCAATCATAACCAAATACATCACTTGATGCAGTTAAAACTCCAACAATTATTGCTCCAATAGCTACAAAGAAAATAACTCCAAAATTAACTAGACCAGTCATTCCTGTATGAATGTTCAAGGAGAAAGCTAAAAGTAAAAAAATAGAAAGCGTAATCAGAAAATTTGAGACCTGGAGTAATTTTGTAAAATCATTCACTGACGGAAGCCAGCTGACAACTAAAATTAATATCAGGAGAAATACTAAAAATAAAGCATTTGACCCTTTCTCTGATTCCTTACCGTACTCCGCACCGACTTTTTCGTAAAATGTAGAAGATAATTGACTAAACTTTCCCCCAACAAATGAATTAATACTATGAAGATATTCATTAACATAATCGGCATACTTGGACTCACTTGGCGTAAATTGAAATCTGTCTTTAAAGGACTTAAATCGATCTGATAAAAGTACTGTATATTTGTCAATAAAATCTATAACTCTAGCTTTAGGATTTTGCAATAAATCTTTGTATTGATTATTGTATATTAAATAGGATTCATAAATTGCAAATAACCAAATAAAGATAGGAACCCAAGGCCACAATATATCTCCAAGTAAGCCTAATATCTCAATCAGTGTTTGCTCCCTTTCAACAACTGAAAGCCAAGTTTCATGCATATTTGAGTTAAGGCCTTCAGGAGGCGATAACTTACCTTGGCCAGCAAATGAGTTTTCACGAATGAAAGACAAGGACATTCCCAAAATATACGAGCTAATTGTTAGTACTAGCATTGAGAACCCACGAGAATTTCTTCCCTGGGAAATATGGTGGGCACCTGCCCAACCAAACAAAACTCCTAAAGTTGTCGATTTTGTTGCACTCAATTTCCTTCTGACTGCTGCACGCTTTCGTATCCTTTCTATGTTCCATTCTTCATATGCCTTACCTATTCCTTCGGGCATAATCAATAAAATTGCTATGATTATTGCATATGGAGTAACTCCTGCAAGAGCAAAATAATTTGTTCTATCTAAAGGATTTCCTATTCCTGATAAGACTGGCTCAGAAATAGCCCTTACAAACCCAATAATTAGAGAAGCTACAATTGCACCTTGCACTGAGCCTATAGTACCCAGAACTATAACTGCAAAAGCAGGCAAGAGAAGAGTAAAGGCTGTTTGTGGACTGAATAGTACCGTAAGTCCGAAAACCGCCCCACCTAGACCTGATATTCCTGCAGACAAGAATGCACTTGTCATCTGCACTCTTTCAACATTAATTCCACTACTAGCCGCTAGTTCTGGATTATCTGCAACAGCTCTCATTCTGCGACCTAAACGTGTATAATTTAGGAGTATAACTAAAAGAAATACACTGGTGAAAATTACTATCGGCAAAAAAGCATTATTATATGCATAGTTAGTAGTACTTTCTTCAATAACTGGCCAATTAAAATTTCCTAGATTTATTTTTGCAGTATGTGTAGAAATTTCCCACCGTTGTTCACTTGACATCCAATCTTTGTCTGGAACAAAACGTTTAGTGTTAGACCCAAAACGCAAATAGACTAAGGATCTAAGAATCATTGCAACGCCTAAAGAAGCTATCATCATTACATCTGATGAAGATTTACTATCTCTAAATCCTTTGAAAACTAAACGATCTAT
>Ga0208127_1000501_pt1 | contig 20105 bp, 14 predicted proteins | sample ETNtaG_6_FD_185751 | JGI IMG/M metagenome (GOLD analysis project Ga0208127, IMG submission 185751) | Marine microbial and viral communities from oxygen minimum zone, Eastern Pacific Ocean - ETNP201306SV45 (SPAdes) (version 2) | ecosystem: Environmental > Aquatic > Marine > Oceanic ... | reverse complement strand
TTTCCAGCGGTCATCCACTGCACAGATCCATCAGATAAATACCCTTCATTGCCAGCAGAGTCTTTGTGTTTGAACTTACCATTCAACATGTAAGTAATCGTTTCGAAACCTCGATGAGGATGAGGAGGGAACCCACCTATATAGTCATCAGGGTCATCGCTACCAAATTCGTCAAAAAGTAAAAATGGGTCGAGCATATTTAAATCTGGACCTCCAATGATTCTTCTTAATTTAACACCAGCACCATCTGAGGTCTCTAAGCCTTCAATGATTTGAATTAACTCTCTATTCATCTAGAGATTCTGACCATAATCTCATTATGTCTGAACGGAGGTAAAACCCAAGGAGAGTTATATTGAGCAACCATAAATTTTCCAATTTTTTTAAGACCTTGCTGAGATATCCAGCTATCTAGTTCTTTTTGGAATTTCTTAACCCTATTCCCTGTCGCCCAGCCTCCAAATGAAATTGTAGCGACACTATCAAGCTCTCGATCAGCTATCTCTATATTAGAACTGTTTGGCTTTGGAAGCTTTGCCTTATCGTAAGCTTTAGGCATCACAAATGCTATTTCATAATTGCCATTTGCATCTACGGGACTACCAGTAATTACTGGGGCTGTCATTGCAATTTCAATGCTAGCATCATTACCACCAAAAATATAATTCGCAATTCTTCTAAATCCTCTACTAGTTGCCTCACTGTAACCAGAACTTACTTGAGTTCTAGCAACTACCATTGGCGCATATTTTCTTATTTCAAATGAACCGCTTTTTTTAATCAGTTCATATTCTGGTGTTTCTAACATAGTATTTGATAATCCCCACGCCATATTAAATCCTATGGCGGCTACTAAAGTTATCAAAAAAATTATCAAGGATTTACTCATAATTGTTTCATATTAGGCACTATTAGCCAATTCAAGCAATGATTCTATATCACCTACAACTTCAGTTGCTGCATGATTAGATTGGTCTTCTAATATTATTTCTTGATGCTTCTGAAGTTTAATCTTAATTGATGAGTCTAAATGCTCTTCTACTTTTTGCACCATGTCATACTTGTCAGGTGCATAGAGCATACCAGATTTTTTACCAATTATAATAGATATACTTAAAGTCAAGTCTCTTTGTTTTAAAACCCATTCAATCTTATCTGAGTTCTTTTTTATTTTTATGATCTTAGCAGATCTATAGGTAGTAAACCTATATAATTTATTATTAATTAACAGACCAACTATGAATCCAGCAAAACGAGTTCCAAGTAAAGGTATTTTCGCAATAGAAGCGGACAAACTGACGTTTTCCTTTTTAAAATGATTTGCTTGAGCCCATATCCAGCTTTGAGGAAAATTCCTTCCCCAATCTTTTTCTATGTATCCAACACCAGCGTCAAAATTTAAATTTTCCCCATTCATACTTAATTCGCCGGAAAGGCTATGATTCATACTAAGAATGCCATGATAGCACTCCATTATTGGCAAATAGCTATACCACCCCATACAGCCCGGTTCTGAGAAAGTTACTGGCCAAGGTGTTGTGCTGCTAAAATTAACAGAACCTCTTATACTAAAACTTTCAGATCTTATATCTAAAATGATCTTATCTTTAGAAAAATGATTTTTCCCAATCCCTGTATCATACGCAGCCGTTTTAGATACAAAATTATCGATTGAAAATCTTTCAAAATGAACGCCACCACTATTACCATCAAAGATCATGATAAATGCAAATTCATTTTTATCTTCTCCACTTCTATACATGCCAGGAATGATAACGATTGACCTTTTTGTCTTGGAAACCAGCTTATGATACCACCCTTCAAAATAAGGAGACCTTGAGTCTTTTCCGTGAAAAGCTTCAGGGTGTTGTAATCCTTTAAACCAATTAATCATTTTTTATTTTTGACCTTTTGAAAGGGAAAATATATAACAACGCTGGAAGCAAAGTGACATCAGTAATAAATGCCACTGTTAATGTTATAGCTGAAATAATTCCAAATTGGGATGTGGGAATAAAATTAGAAACTGTAATTACCATAAAGCCAGAAACCAATACTATTGTGGAAGTTAGCATAGCTAATCCAGTTGTCTCGATCGTGTTAGATATCGCTATCTCCATATTTGAATTTTTTTTCTTTTCTTGCCAAAACCTAAATAAAAAATGTAGCGAATCATCCACTGCTATACCTAAGCAAATAGAAAATGTTATTGCAATTGGAGGCCGTATAGGTATACCCATGAACCCAAGATAACCAGCTGCAAATACTATGGGAATTAAGTTTGGAAGCATACTTATCAATCCTATCCGGACAGATAAAAATAATAAACCCATAATTATACTAATAAAAATGAATGCCAAACCAAATCCACTAAAAAGGTCTACAATAAGATAATCATTTGTATTTAAAGCTACCGGCATTGTGCCTGTAACTACGACAGATAACCAATCTGGAAAATTCTGTTTTGTATATAGTATAATTGAATCTCTGGCCTCATCTAATTCATCAGATGAAAGGTCAGGCAACATTCCAGAAATTCTAATTTTATCTTCATCAAAATTTATAAGAGTCTGTGTTTGATCTTGTGTTAGCATGTTTATCTGATCTAATGTTTCTTGATCAGGAGGGAATTTCTCATTAGGGTCAATTTCGTATAAAACCTCCTCTAAAACTCGTTGAATGGATATCCAATTTGATTCTGGAAACATATTATTTAATTGATTCTGAAAATCTTTAACATGACCCATAATTACTTTATTATGCATAGGTAGATCGATGTTATCATCTTTTTCAATAATTATCTCCATTGGTAATATTCCACCAAACCAATGCTCTACATTTTTTAAATCTATATATAATGAGCTTTTAGGGTGAAGGTCAGATAGTAATGAACTGCCAGTAGCAACTTTTGATGCACCTGCTAAAAATATTAAGGTAAGTAGTATAGATACGAAAATTACTTGTTTGGGTTTTCTTTTGACCAATTTTGAAAAGCCTTTAAGAAGTTTGATCCTACTAATTTCTTTTTTGTTTGCATTACTAGTCAAAGAGCTCTGCAATATCATTATCATGCTCGGTATGAATGTCAGAGTCAATACATAGGCAATGAAGACTCCACTAGCTATAAATACACCAAACTCTTGAACAATAGCAATAGATGAATACAGTAGCGCTAAAAAACCTATTGCAGTAGTAAGACTAGTTAAAAATAATGCTATCCCCATGTCGTTCATTGAAAGCTTAAGGGCTTCTTTTATATCAATGTCTTTATCTAGGTATATATTTAGCCTTGAAAGAAAATGAATAGAATCGCTAACTCCTATAATGAAAAGTAAGGTTGGCACCATATACGTCATTACGTTTAATCCTTTGCCTGATATTGACATCATTCCAAGTATCCATATCGCTGTGATTAATACAGTGACCAAAGGCAAAACCACAAATACCCAACTACGAAATAATAGTGCGAGCGAGATAATTAGTATAAAAGCAACTGGTGGAATAAATTTTATATTATCCTGTATCATGTAATCTACATATGTGTTCCTCACTACAGGCAAACCAGAAAATGTCCAACCCCAATTATATTCAGCAGTAGTATTTTTCAAAAATTTAATTACATCAGCACGCTTACCAAATGTATTGTATTCATCTTTTAACGTAAGCCAAATAGCTCCATGAAGGGAATCTTTAGAAAACATATTTAATAATCTAGATGAAATATGATCAAACCCTGAATCATTTGATCTATTTTCCCCACCTTTTTTAATGTCGGCTAAAGATACTAAATCGATGAAAAAGTTACTCACCTTCATCTGCCTAACAAGTACTGATAAAGAATCTAAAAATTGATTATTTATTAAAGCTGGGTTCTCATGAACTAGCAAAAATACATTATCTTCTCTAGAAAATTCATTTTGGAAATCAAAGTACTGCTCAGTTTCTTGCTTATCTTTGGCAAATAGCTGTTCGATAGTAAAATCATATGATAAATCAAAAATAGATATGCAAAACAAACTTGTTATGATACATATAGAAAGTACTGTTTTTTTGGGATGATCTAAAATTAAAGAAAAGATCTTCATGGGGATGCTAGTTGGACCATTCTACCTTAGGAATTATTATATTTTTTGATATGACGCTTAATCAGCAAAAAGCATATCAATAATCATTGTTACATCAATGATATTCACTACTCCATCCATATTAATGTCAGCGGCTAGCGTTTGATCTGAAGTTAAATCTCCATAGCCAAGCACGGAGGAAACTGTAAGAACTACATCTAATACATTAATATTATCATCTTCATTCAAATCACCAAAATCAATGTTTAAGGGTGGAATTGAACCGGGAGGGAAAATAATATTATCTAACCAGGCACAATCCTGCCCAGAAGAACCTGCATTGTCTTTCTCGTAAACCCATCTAAACGTGTGCAACCCAGGTGTAACCATAAAAGAATACTCATCCCAATCACTTTCTCCACCTATAACCACCATCTGCTCATTATCGATATAAAAAGATAGATAATCATAAATAGTGCCAGAATTACCTTGCTCGCTGGAGGCTTTAGCGAAAAAATTAATATTCCCTTGATTCAAGACATTATATTCAACTGAGATCTCAGAAGTTTGATTGTTCCCTATTGCTCCGCTCCTTATTGAAAAATCACCATCAAAGACCTCTTGCCCTTGAATAAACCATTCATTTTGCCCAGCAAACCGCCAGTCATGGGTTGAAAAACCTTCAGATTCAAAATTATCCATTAACATACCAATGTTAAGCGGTATCGACATTAAAGATTCATAATCAGAATTCAAGCTACCAATATCGAGCCAAGCAATGGAAGAGTGGCCTACAGGAGCATTTTCAGAAACACTTACATTAACATTGATTATAACTGACAAGCCTACATCCCAGTAATAAGCATTATCCGATGAAACATATTCTATAGATATATAGTCATCATTTTCATAAACCTCAAAAGTTGGATAGTGTAAAGCAGCGCTACCAGTATTTTCAATAACCATTTGCATTGAAACGTTTTCTCCAGGATCTAAAGAGCCGTTTTCTCCATCAAAAATTGAAGATGATACCATATTATACTCTGGCGCGTTTGCTGTAAGTGAGATCGGATACTCCCAAGAGCTCTCATTTTCTTCAATTAATAATTTAAATTCAACATTCTCTTGATTAGTAACATTAGATGAGACTTCAAATTCAAATGGTCCAGCTTCAAGCATTTGATTAGCTAATACAGAATCAATGGTTATAGATGGAGATAAAACTGTTGCATTATCGGTTTGGTTTATCAATGTTGTAGTGATAAAACCTGAGGTTTCAGTACCAACATTTTCGATCATTACTGATAAGGACACTTGATCAGAAAAATTCACTGCCTCATCATTATTTGAAATCGAAAAATCATCTAAAAGCATGTAAGAGCCCTCGGGTGCTATTACATTTATTTCTGTTTCATAGGGTATACTGTTGTATGAAGTAATGACTAAATCTATAGAGCCAGGGACGCTGGCAGGCTCCTCCAAATTTATTTGACAAATTCCATTTTCATTAGCAGAAGCGACACCAAGTATAATACCATTTTTAGTCAATGCAGCAACAGCTTCACTACTATTTGTCTGTATGACTAATTCCGAGCTACCAAGAATGATAACATTACTATGTGAGACATCTAGAGGCTGAGGATAGTTTGACCTAACTTCAAAAGATGGATCCCCAAATGTATTCCAATACAGAGTTTCTAAATCACCTTGACTACCATAATTATCGTTCATTTCCATACAACCATTGTAGGATAAACCTCCGAAAGTTCTTTTGATATTGTTTTCATAGGACTCAACAAATATATCTACCATTTCATCCTGCCCATCCATTGGGGGGTTCCAAGCTTGATTTACTGAGGCCATTAATGTTGCTATAGCACCTGTGGGTTGGCCATTAGAATCAGTTGCTCTTAACCAAGTCTCAGCAAAACAAGTCCCTATGTGAAATTCTCCATTGACACATGCCACAGACCATATCCAAGGCCACATACCTGTATTGGTTAGACTATTAACGTTTGTATTGTTCATTGGACAACCATTGCCCCAAGAGCCATTGGACCCATGACCAGTGTAATTGATTATAGACAATCCATCATTTATAGCAACTTCACCTTCAGCTATTGTTCCACTTGGATCGTATACTTGTTCAATATCTCCATAATTGTAATCAAGCAATTTTTGTCTAATTATATCCATATGTTCATTATCATATTCACCATCATCACCAGGACCCTCATTAGAAGCAAACCCAGCTCCCTCAATGTACCATGACCCGTCATCGATATCTGGATATCGTTCATAAGAAATAGTTCTATTGACCATCGTGTTAACATGACTTACTGTTTCAGCTGAAAATCTTCCAACGAACACATCTGGATAATAATCTTGGCTTGGAATGAAGCCATAATACGTATCTGAAGGACTATTTGACCCTGCTCCTTCAGAAAAACGTGGAGATGGAACTTGAGCGATATCTCCAACTAAAAGTAAGAAATTAATACCATTGGCGTAATAATAGTCTTCAACGAAAGTTTTTATATCAGCTGCATCTCCAATATCATCTACATTATATAATTCCACATGCATACCTTTCTTGATCTTCCAATCAATAAAAGGTTGCATCGCGTCGATAAATGGACCATAGCAAATTATTAACATAGCACCATTTTCATCTAAAGGCGTATAACGGTCATTGGTTGGCACGTTATTTATAAAATGCCTGCTATAAATTTCTTCCATTTCTCTCATACCTCTATTTTTTGAGGGGAGCCTTACTAAAGGATTATCAGTACTTATTCCATCAGCTTTGACCGAAATAGTTATATTAGTGTGAACCCTAAGTATGCCATCTATGGGATTATATTGAAATGGCTGAAAAACAACTGCTTGCCCGCGTTTTGTCCTTATAATGTAAGGACTTCTTAGAAAGGCTATATTATCTGGATAAAACGAATTTTTATCATAAGTCAAACCTTTCTTGAAGGGAACTAAATTAATATTTATGTCTCTTGTTATATTGCCCCTAGATGGAATTACACTTTCAACTCTCACATCTATGTATTCTGATGAAATGACTTCAAGCTGCATTTTAGCCAAATCAGGAATTTGAATAGATGTTGTAAAAACAGGAAGATCTGGCGCTCCTTCTTTTAACATAGATACACCGCCAGGTGCTGTGATCATCACACCATTTTTTGATGTTTCAAGAAAATATCCAGAAAGTTCAAATGAGATTTCAGTCGATGATAAACCATTCGACTGATGGGTAAAACTAGACTTTTTGATATCAGAAGAATTTACTTCAATCCACTGCTTAGCTTCAGAACTGCTAAAAAGATAAACTGTAAAAATTATTATGAATTGTCTTAACATATATTATTAACGAAGATAAAGAACTTAATACTCAATACTAAACTTATTCCAAACCTTTATTTTTTCCTCATACACTGCAATTTCATCATTCTTCCTTCTTTTAACAAGCCCTTTTAAGTAAATGTTAAGCTTACTTAACAACATTTGAATTGCATGCCTCTTATTTTTCCTATTTAAGTTCCCTAATATTAAATGCTCTAGGGCCTTTATCCTGTGATTCTCAATTGATTCAATAGAGTAAGACAGTTGGCCTTGATGTCCTCCGTACTTAATAATCAAAGGTTCATCAATGAAAAAAACTCTGTATTTGTCACATATCCTTAACCATAATTCATAATCCTCACATACAACAAGATTTTCATTAAAATTGCCTACTTCATCAAATACAGTTTTATCAATCATAACAGAAGAAGGAGATATCCTGCACATGTCTAAACATTTGTCAAATATATCACCGCCATATTTTTTATGCTTTTTCTTTTGATTTATCCTTATTCCATTTTTTATCCATATTTCATTGGAGTGAAAGAACTTATAACCCGGATTACTTTTCATAGCAATAATCTGTTTTTCTAACTTGTCTTTTTTCCATTCATCATCTGAATCTAAAAAACAAATCCATTCTCCAATTGAAACTTCAATTCCAATATTTCTGGCAGCACTAACACCTTTATTTTTTTGCTTGATAAATTTTACAAAATCATAATCACTCTTAATCATTGTTTCTGTTCCATCTGTCGAACCATCATCAACAACGATTATCTCAAAAGGCTTTTTTGTTTGATTAATGGCAGAATCGATTGATCTTTTAAGAAATTCTTTTCGATTATAAGATGGTATTACAACAGATATGTTCAATGTATAAAATGTTTCCTAGAATTATAAACCATGCATTACCGCCTCAGCCATAACTAAATCTTGAAATGCTAAACCCACAGATTTAAATAATGTATTATTTTTTTGTAAGTCATTTAATTTTTCTTGTTTCGAAAATACCTCGCCAAGCTGCAAGGAGACATTGTCAAAATCCCATGAGGTTTCATTTTTGGCTTGAATTAAATCCCCTGCTTCTTTTCTGCATGCCCCTAATGAATCAACTATAATTTTAGAGCTATTAATTATGTCACAATGAATTTCTTTCATAGAAGGTTTAAATGAGCCAATAGCATTAATATGAACTCCTCTTTTGATGGTGTCTAACTTAAAGAGACTATCCTCAGATGGTGTTGCAGTGCAAATTACATCTGCATTTTTTAAATCTTTTACCTTCCCCGGCATGACATCAATTGAAAATAAATTATGTATGTGGTCTGAAAATCTTTTAGCTGATTTTACATTTCTACTAAATACGAAAACTTTTTTAATTGGACGGCAAGAAATAACTGCTTCAATCTGGGTAAGAGCTTGAACACCTGTGCCAAAAATAGCTAATACCTCGCTCAATGGAGAAGAAAAATATTTGGTTGCTATTCCAGATGCTGCCCCAGTTCTAATTGCTGTAATTGAATCTCCATCAAGTTTAGCTAGTAAATTTCCATTTTTTGAATCAAATACAAGAACAGAAGAGTCGACCATTTTATCTTTTTTGATTGATGATTGGTCAAAAACAGTAACAACCTTTATGACAAAATATTTCCCATCTTTTCTATAACACGGCATAGTTAAAACTGTTGCTGCTTCAATGTCCATTATTGTTCGTTGAGGCATATGAAAAAGTCCATCATTGAAATCTGAGAAACCTTTAGCAACGTAATCTATTGCCTCAGGCATTGAAATTGATGATTTTATTTCCTTACCGCTAACCAATAACATAAAATGATATTTCTAGTATTATTATTTTACCGTACGATCTTTGTAACCACCATTTAAACTATAAACATTTTTAAAACCAAGATTACATAAATGCTGGGCGACATTTTGGCTAGAAATTCCTTTATAACAGTACACAAGAATAGTCTTTTCTCTATCGGTTTGTTCAACAATTTTACTAAAATTTTCGTTCGTTAAATGAATTGCGTTAGAGTAATGAGAGTCATTGTAAGAAACCTCATCTCTTATATCAAAAATTGAAGAATTTTTATCTTTAAGGATGCCTTCCGCGTCTTCAAACGAAATCATTTCAAAATTATTATTTTCCATATTTGAATCTCCTATTTCCTTAAAATAAACTTACCGGATATTCACCGCTTTGAATCAATTCTTTAATTTGACTTTCAACAAACGCCTTATCTTCAACATAAGTCACTCCAAACCAGGTAGATTGTGTTTTAAGCACTTTAACTTTTTCAATATTTTTTTCTATCAAATCATTTATTACAGACGGTATTAAAAATTCACTTTTTAAATCTGATATATTATCCTTTAAAAAATCATTAAACATTTTTTCTAGATGGTCAAACAGTGTAGGCGTAAATCCCCACATATTCATGGATACTAACTCGCTACCTAAAAGTGAAATATCACGATCACACTCAATGATCCCAGCACTATTTTTTTTAATATCATGTGTTTCAACAACAGTTACTAATTCATTTGAATTTTGCTCACAAATTCCACGGGAAACTGAACCATTTTCTGACAATGTTTTATCTAATTGAAAGGCAGCCATTGCAAAACCACTATTTACTGATGAATAATAATTACTAATAACTTCGAAAGACTCTTTCCCATAAAAGTCATCTCCATTAATAGCAACAAATGGTTCTGATATCGCGTTTCTAGCAGCTAAAATCGCATGCCCTGTGCCCCAAGGTTTCGATCTTTCATTTGGACAACGAAAAGACCCAGGCAAATCATTTAGATCTTGATATACAATCTCTACATCAATCTTATTTTTATATTTGTTTGAAACTTTTTGTTTAAACTGTTTTTCAAAGTCCTTCCTTATGATAAAAACTACTTTATTATATCCTGCTCTAATGGCATCATATACAGAAAAATCTATTATTGTCTCTCCATTTGGCCCCACTGCATCAAGTTGTTTTAAACCTCCATACCTTGATCCCATTCCAGCTGCCATCACTAGCAATGTCATATCTTTCATACAATATTTTCCTTTTTATCTTCCTGCGTTCCCGCAGCAATATTTACAATATGTGCTTTACCACCAGCCTTTTCAATAGCCCTTTTTGTCTCTGAGGAGTTTTCAGGACAATAAGCAATCATACAACCTCCGCCGCCTGAACCATTTATTTTCCCTCCATATGCTCCAACTTGCAACGCTGATTTTAACATTAATTCTATTCTAGGAGTGCTAATATTTAATATTTTATCCAAGATTGAATGATGCTCATTTAAAAGCTCACCAAAATATGATTTATCAATTTTTTCTTTTTTTAATTCATTTTTTGCCTGAATTAAAATATCTCTATTTCTAATTGTTCCAACCATTAGCTGTTCTTCCCTTTTACTTAAATTAAATCTTTTAAGATCAGGCTCTGAAATCAAATTGAAGTTCATTTTCGAATCTTTTCTATTTATTTTTTCTAAAATGGCAAGACGTTCATTTTTACATCTGGACAATATCCCAATAGTATCTTTTTGTTGACGAGAGTCACCTAGAACAAATTTGCCTAAATCGCGATCAATTTTATCAATTTGCAACTTAGGATGAGATTCTAGGTAAATGAGACCTCCGATTGACGTTGAAAATTGATCCATCATTCCTCCTGGAGAATCTAATTCAATTACTTCAGCCTCATAAGCTAACTGACCAATTACTTGCTTTGAAATATTTTTTGCATTGTCAGCATTTCTAGTTAAAAAATGTATCCAACTGACTAATAATGATGAAGAGCTACTTGTACCTGCTTTTATCGGAATATCACTTTTTACAGTAACATCAAAACCTCTAGAAAATTTGAATCCAAATCTTTTGCAAATATTAAATCCGCTTTTAAAAATATCCTGCTTTGAATCATATTTAATATCATTTAGACTAAACTCTTCAATATTATTGATATCAGGTTTCCTAATTACCACTTTAGCATCATTTCTAGCAACGCCCGATAAACTTGAAAACTTTGAAATTGCCATTGCAATAACTGGTAAACCAAGGTAGTCTTGATGCTCACCAAATAAACAAATTCTCCCAGGTGTTTTTATTTTCACAAGTTGAGTTCTTTAAAATAATTATTTGGGGAAAATATAGATTAACCTAAGTCAATAATCAGTATTTAAACCAAATATAGGTTTATTTTTTTTCCATTTTCCGCGAGTAAAATCTGGAAATTTGACTGGTGCGCTTCCAAGCTTAATAGATTTTTCAGATAGTGGACTTATTACACTCATGCTAGCTGCATCATAAACATCCAGCGGAGGTTTTAAGCCTCTTTTAAGGGGTTCAACAAATGCATTTAAAATGAAAAAATCCATACCTCCATGCCCAGAACCAGCGGCGCTTTTCTCAAACTTTTTCCACAATGGATGATCGTATTGTTTTAAATAATCCTCATCCGATTCCCAGCGATGCTCCTCTTTACTAAGTCCTTGAATGTAGATAGAGTTATTATCTACCATCCATAATCCTTCCGTGCCTTGTACACGAAAATTCAAGCTATAAGGTCTAGGTGAGCTTGTATCATGGCTTAAAACAATTGTCTGGCCATTTATACATTTTATAACAGATGTCACAACATCACCTAACTTGAATTTTGTTCCAGCGTTACGATGATTATGACCTCCTTGATCAATGATGTGTTTGTTCAATCCTCTAGATTGTGATGCTGTGGAGGTCATATGGACAAACCTGTTCCCTCTATTAATATCCAGCATTGTATGAATTGGACCTATTCCATGAGTAGGGTATAAATCTCCATTTCTATCAATGGAATGTTGTGTCCTCCATTTAGATTCGCTATATCCTTTATCATTGAATTCTAATCCTCCGCCATAAGGCTGCTTTCCATCATTAAACTTAACCTCTCTTAGATCATGCTGATACCCGCCTTGGCAGTGTAATAATTCTCCAAATACTCCCTCCCTTACCATATTTAGCACAGCCATCACATCTCTTCGATAGCACACATTTTCCATTAACATGCAATGCTTATTTTCTTTTTCGCTCACATTAACTAAATCCCAAAGATCATTTACTGTTAATGCAGCAGGACATTCAACACCAACATGCTTACCCTGCTTCATTGCCGCAACAGCCATTTCATGATGCCACTCCCAAGGTGTAGCAATATATACAGCATCAATGTCATTTCGGTTTACAAGGTTTAAAAAATCATGCTCATTTTTCTTATAGATATCCGGAGGTTTATTTCCTGACTTTTTAATTATATTTAAAGTCGTATTAATCATTTCATGATCAATATCGCAAATAGCTCTGATATCTACATCACCTCTAAGCATGCATAGGTGAGTCATCCACTGACCTCTAAGGCCTGTGCCGATGACTCCTAATCTTAATTTTAAACTACTATCTTTTACAGCACTCATTTTTGATGGTAATAAAGCAACTGATGCACCTACAAAAGTAGATTGTTTAATGAAGCTTCTCCTACTAATTTTTTTTAAGGACATATGTTTATCTATCTTAACATAAACCCTTGAGCAATATCATCGGTGGGATCAACCCAGAAAGTATTTCTACCAACTATATTAGCTGAACCAACTACCTCAGGTATTACAGCATCTAGTGAACCAATTTTAGACTCTTCTATCACTGAAACATTAAATGTTGAACCAATTATACTTTCTATAGTCAACATTTCTCGGATTTTGATTTCATTTCTGGCATAGTGTATCGCAGCACGCGCACTTACGCCTGTTCCAGTTGGACTTCTATCCACTTCCCCGTTTGCAAAAACGCAAACATTCCTACTGTGATTATTATTATCTATTGGATCAAATGTAAAAATAGTCCCATATAAAAAATTCATCTCTGGCATTATCGGATGCTCAATTTTTATATGTTGAATTATGTTATTTTTAATCTTCATACCAATGTCAACGAATTCACTCATTTTACTTAATTCACTATTCAAACCAACATCTTCACCTTTTACAATAGCATAATAAGCACCTCCATAGGCAAGGTCATAGTTTATTATGCCTAATCCAGGAATTGATATACTTGCATCCAAAAGCTCCACAAATGAGGGAACATTTAGGAACCTCACTGAATTAACTTTATTATTTTTTACTTTAACATATGATTTAATTGTCCCCGATGGGACATCCATATTTATTTCAGTTTCGGGCTCAATTACATTAATTATACCTGTTTCTACAAGCACTGTTGAAATAGCAATTACTGCATGGCCACATCCTGTAGAATACCCTTCATTATGCATAAAAATTACTCCAAAGTCTGAGCCTTTATTTTCTGGTTCGACTATCAGAGCGCCATACATGTCAGCATGCCCTCTAGGTTCAAGCATTATTGTTTTCCTCAAATGATCAAATTCTTGTGCCAAATGATTCCTCTTTTCTAATACTGTATTACCATTTAGTTTGGGGAATCCATTAATAATAATTCGTAACGGCTCTCCTCCTGTATGCGCGTCAATTGTATTTATTTCAAGACGCTTATTATTGGGTGACCATTTTTCTAATGGCGAAAGTTCAATCATTAAATTTTTCTAGGCAGAGATGGAAGATAATAAAACATAAATTAATATTGTGACTGCAACTATAACTATAGATGCTTCTTTTGCCTTTGGCCACGGAGTCATATCAACAGGAGCGGGGTCTCTCTCATCGCTAATTTCAATTTCCTTTTGACTCTTTGGTTTTAAATATCCAACCAAGAGCATTACCATAATTGACCATGTGAAGCTAATGAAATACATATGAAGCCAATGAAGATTTTCGATAGGGAAGAATACAAAATATGCATAAGAAACAAACCCGACAATCATACCAATTTTTGCTCCTAAAGCAGGGATATGCTTGGTAAGAATACCTAGTAAAAAAATAGCTATAATTGGAACGCTGTAAATTCCATTAACTTTCTGGAGATATTGAAATATTGAATCTAATTGAGCTAATAAAGGAGCTATAATTATTGATGCTATTGCAAGAATTATCCCAAATTTTTTCCCAGTACTTACTATCTCTATTTCAGTAGCATTTTCATTCATATAACCTTTATAAAATTGCAGCGAAAATAGAGTAGAAGCACTATTCAAAGCGCTGTTAAATGAACTCAAAATAGAGCCCATTAGTACAGCAGCAAATAATCCCAAAGACCAGTCTGGCAAAACATGTCTTACGACTGCGCCATAAACCTGATCTTGTTTTTCAATTTCAAGATCTGGCATATGTAGAGCTATAATACCTGGTAAACATAGCATTAATGGACCAACTAATTTCATTGCAGATGCAAACAAAACTCCTTTTTGACCTTCAGCTAAACTTTTTGCTGCCATTGCTCTTTGAACAATGACCTGATTTGTTGACCAATAAAAAATTTGAATAAACATCATCCCTGTTAATAATGTAGGCCAGGGAACTGAAACTTGTTTACCTTCAAAATTCTCTTGTGCGAAAACTCGTAAATATTCTGGTTTATCAGTGCCTAAAATAGTCAAACCATCAAAAAAAGATCCTCCACCTAAGGACATTAATGCTAATATTGGAATCATAAGGCCACCAATTAGTAGACCAATTCCATTTAATGTATCGCTTACAGCAACAGATTTTAATCCTCCGAATATGGCATATGAGCTGCCAAGAAGCCCAATTGCAGCAGCTACCACCCAAAGAGAGATATTTAAATCAAACATTGTAATTAATGCAAGCGAACCCGTATAAAGAACTACAGGTAGTAAGACAGTAACATACCCAAATAAGAATAATCCTGAAACCATACTCCTTGTCATTTTATCAAAACGTTTTTCCAAAAAGGCTGGAGTCGTCGTAAAGCCACTAGCTAAATAAGTTGGCAAAAACAGCATCGCAGTGGCAATCATAGCAAAAGCCGCCAACGCTTCCCACGCAATCCCAACTAATGCTTTATCTCCAAATACGTCTCCGTTTAACCCTACTAATTGTTCTGTTGATAAGTTTGTTAAAAGTAAAGATCCAGCTACTACTGGCCAAGCAAGTGCCCTTCCTCCAGTAAAATACTCCTCAGTAGCACTATCTGATTTTTTCATTTTTGAAACAATAAAAAATGTAAAAAATGCAACAGCTCCTGTTGCTATTACAAATGAAACCAGAGATATTGTATTCATGTTACTTACTTCCCTTTATTAATTATCCATGTTAAGTCTTGACAAAGCATCTAATTCATTTTTTTTATTAAATGGTATTATTGCATACTCAAGGTTATATACTGTAGTATCCATAGGCAAAGTGTATTTGGGATGAGGCTTTGCACCCCAGCTATTGTCACCACCAACACCCATTTGTTTATGGTCAACAATTAAATCGATTTGATCTCCCTTAGTAATATCAGTCTTACCATGAAGCTGGCTTCCTTTGTAATAATCAAGTAAAGCGTAATCATAATGGTGAACACTCCCATCAAATACTGGCAAACCCTTAACCATTAGGCCAACAGAGCCATTGTAAAGCGCTAACCATCTAATATCAGTTTTATTACCAGTTTCTTGAGGCCTAACATACTTATACGTTTGATCTATTACTTTTCCTTTGTATCTATCAATTTTTGCAGATGTTTTTCTATCCCAATAACTCTCATGTGGCCCTCTACCAAACCACTCCAAGTTATCAAACGTTTCATTAATAGAAACTTTCATCCCAAATCTTGGAAGCTCAGGGTTTTCAGCACCAGAGGGGTAAAGTGTTTGTTTTATTTTTAATATACCATTGCCATATATTTTATAATTCAACTCAATACTAGAACCGCTTTTTTCATGAAAATACCTAGCATTAACAATTTTAATATTTTCAATTACTGATGTATCTAGAGATTGCATTATTAGCTCATCATGTGCATTTCTCCATATATCGCATCTTTCTGGCATACCATTACCTAAATCATTGTCTGTTGGCGCACGCCAAAAAAATGGTTTTAATGAATTTTTAATTACCTCATTATTTCTGTAATTGTATTTTTCTAGAAAACCATTTTCAAGGTTAAATGAAAGTGAGAATTCATCTCCTCTTACTTCAATACCTTGATCCTTATACAAAACTGATGTTGGCAAGAACTCATTAGTTTCCATCGGTAAATCAAGCCGACTGATAGGCAACCTGAACTGCTCCCAAGCAATAATGTGATTTTTTGGAAGAAGCCTAGTTGCTTTTTTTAACCTAGCTTCAACCAATAAAAAATACTCTACCCCAGGTCTAGGTATTATTGAAAATAAATTAAAAGTTAAAGACCTAGACTCATATGGCTTAAGGTTGAAAGAATTTAAAACACCAGACATCTCTGTTTTACCATTACCAATAATTTTATAACTAAAGTCTAGATGATCTAAATCAATAAAATCATATTTATTAGTAATTTTCACCCTACCATTTGCCAAATCAATTTCCTCAAAACCTATTGGCTGATATACTTTTTTTACTTCGTAAATATGCGGGTTAGGCGATCGATCAGCCGCAACTAATCCATTGGCACAGAAATTTGAATCATTATCATAAACTTGATCATCAAAATCTCCTCCATATGCCCAAAACTTGTCTCCATCCTCATTTTCTTTTTCAATTGTCTGATCTGCAAAATCCCATATAAACCCGCCTTGAAGTGACTCATATCTATCAATGATATCCCAATAATCTTTTAAGTTCCCAACGCTATTCCCCATAGCGTGAGCATATTCGCATAATATTAATGGTTTTGATTTATTGCCCTGGACATATTTTAATAAATACTTAATATCTTTATACATTGGAAATGCTATATCTGAATGATTTTTTTTACTAGCTGGTTCGTAAACTACAGGTCGAGAGTCATCTTTATCTTTTAACCATTTATATAGATTTTCAAAATTCTTTCCATCACCTGCCTCATTACCCATCGACCACATAATTATTGAAGGTTGATTCTTATCTCTTTCAAACATCCTCTGCCCTCGATCAATCCATTGCCCGCTCCATGTGCTATCATTTGTTAACTGCTTATATCCATTATGATGAAACCTCATTCCATGAGCTTCGATATTTGCCTCATTTATAACATAAAGACCATACTCATTGCATAGTTCGTACCATACCTCCTGGTTAGGATAATGACTGCAACGCACAGCGTTTATATTATTTCGTTTCATAATTTTAATATCTTCTACCATGCTCGCTTCTGTAACTGCCCGTCCATTGTTTGGGTCCCACTCATGCCTATTAACTCCTCTAATTGTAATTGGCTTGCCATTGACTTTTAAAAGGCCATTATTGATTTGTATGGTTCTAAAACCAACTTGCTGAGTGAAACTTTGCAGTGTTTTCCCAAACGGGTCAGATAGGGTGACTTGCAAATTGTAAAGGTTAGGCTCTTCAGCGCTCCATTTATAAACATTTTTAATATTTTTTTTGAACCAAATAGTTTGTTTATCTATTATTTTAGCTTTTATGGTTGAATCAAGGACTGTTCTACTATTTCTACTTTCCCCTTCTTTTGATAGTATAGCAGATATAACGTGTTTGCCATTATTTTTTTCTGAACTATAAAGATCAACTCCAAGTTTGAACTCCCCATTTTTTAATGATGAATCGAGCCCAGAATGAACATTAAAATCAACTACCTTAGTTTTCGGAACTGAATAAACATAGACACCTCTTTCTATACCACTTAAACGCCAGGTGTCTTGCCCTTCCAAGTAACTACCATCAGAAAATTTGTAAACCTCAATCGAAATACTATTTTGCCCATTTTTAACATATGTTGAAATATTAAACTCAGCTGGTGTTTTTGAACCTTGGCTATATCCTACTTTTTGTCCATTTATCCAAAGATAAAAAGCCGATCTAACACCAGAGAACCGAATGAATACATCACGACCCCTCCAATACACAGGGTATTGAAATGATTTACGATAAGAACCAACCTCATTTTTTATACGTGGAATGCTTGGTGGGTCCGCTGGAAAAGGATATTCCTCATCTAAATATATTGGCTTCGACCATCCTTGAAGTTCCCAGTGACCAGGAACATTAATTAATCGCCAATCAGAATCATTAAAATCATCTTTATAAAAATCTATTGGACGCTCATCAGGATTTTTAGAAAAATTAAATTTCCATTTCCCGTTTAAAGAAATGAAGTATTTAGATTTATTTGGATCATTAATCTGAGCATATTTTTCTGACTCATAATAATGAAAATGGGCTCTAGGATTTTCTCTGTTTATGTTATAAACAAGCGGGTTTTCCCAATCATTTTCATTTACATTATCATTTTTTTTAAAAAAAGTCATTATACCCACTAAAATTAGAATGGCAATTACAACTAAATACTGTCTATACATTAAATGGCACCATAGGTAATTTGAAAAATAATATGAATAACGTTAACCATGCCATTTATTAAAAACTTCAGCAAACATCTGAGGCGATTTTAGATCCATGTTAAAGTATAAAGATGGTTCAATTAATTCTACTTCCATTAATAAATAATTATCATTACCTCTAACTATATCAACTCTCGAGTAAAGACATTGGTATGGAATAGTTTCCATAACTTTATTTCCAAAATCAATAAGTGAACTTTCAGGTTTATTAATTGCCTTTAGAATACCACCATGTTCCTCCTGAACACGAAAATCATCATTTTTTGGTGTTTTTAGTAAAACATGGCTTAACCTATTACCAAAATATATTAATGAATACTCGCCCTCGCTTTTTATGCTTTTAATAAAAGGTTGAACTAAAAAGTCTTTTCGAGAAAAAGTGCCTTCCAAGACAGACTTTAAATTTTCTATCTTACTATGCTCTAAAATAAATGTATCATCAGCATTGGCACTAACACACGGTTTTATAACTAATTTGTTTTCATTAAAAAATGAAAACAATTGACTAACAATTTCAAAATCAAAACTATCATAAAGTCTAGTTGGGATAATCGATATATTTTCTTTTTCTAATTCTAGTAAATATCGTTTATGTATATTCCACTTAACGGTATCCAAAGAATTATACAAGGTTGCAGACGAAGCCTCAATTGATTGAAGAGTTTTAAAGAAGAGTTTTTCTTTTTGTTGGTAATCCCAAGTTGAGCGAATGATAACTGCATCAAAATCATCCCAATTAATTGAAGTAGAATCCCAGGGTATAAAGTCGCATTCCCAACCCAAGTCGCTTAAAGGCTTTACTATTAGATTATCATAAGATTGGAAATTTGATAAATCACTAATCGTCAAAAGAGCACATTTACTTTTCAAATTAAACACCTACATAAATTTTTTATATTGTTAGAATAAGAAAAAAATATAATCATGAAATATTTGCAACTCCTGCTTTTAATGACACTTGTAAAAAAAAGTTACATAATTTACGAAAAGAAAAATATCACAAATGAAAATTTGAATAAAAACTTTTGTAACATTTTAATCCAGTGAAAATATATAAATTAAAAAAATAAATTAATTTTATAGAGCACAGAGCGGGTTATGTAACATAATGAAACAACGAATTTTGAGCGTAAAAATACGTGTAATAAAATGATACATTTTATTATTGCTATGTATTATTTTGTTATTATCTTCTAGGTGACCGAGGTAAGTAGCATAGTAGCGGAACTATGCATTTAAT
>Ga0208127_1000499_pt1 | contig 20143 bp, 18 predicted proteins | sample ETNtaG_6_FD_185751 | JGI IMG/M metagenome (GOLD analysis project Ga0208127, IMG submission 185751) | Marine microbial and viral communities from oxygen minimum zone, Eastern Pacific Ocean - ETNP201306SV45 (SPAdes) (version 2) | ecosystem: Environmental > Aquatic > Marine > Oceanic ... | reverse complement strand
GTTACAATCTCTGCTTACCTCGTCCACCCTTTAATCGAATCTTGGGGAAAGGATTGGTTAGATAGAGGTTATGCAAATTGCCGAATTAATTCTCCCTTATACGATAAAGAATTATTTGATGTAGAAACTGATATGGTTGATCCTTCTAAGGCCAACACAACACTTATAAAAAGTAATGGAGTTGTAAGTGCTAATGCTGAAGTTGCCTTAATCAAAGAATTACCGATTAAACCAATTCTTAGACGAGATACATTAGTAGATGTCGACTATAAAGCCCCTCTGGCGAGCAAAGAAATTTGGGAGAAACTCAAATTAGATGGATGTTATGCATTTAAATTTCTTTGGTCAGATGATGATCCATTAATTTATTTAAATAAAGAGATGGATTTACCTTCACTACTTCAACCCAAAGAAGGTGGTTACTCTAATTTGTGTTTTTTATTAGGTTGTTCCAATTGGATTTTAGCCGGTAATGCCTATATGAATCCTTGGGTACATCTACAAACCATATCTCAAAACTATAGAGCTGTAGAGATGAATACTTCTTTAATTGCCGAAATGGAAATTAATAAAATTTATGAAAAAAAAGGACATGAATTTATCGATGTTTTTGTCAACTTGTTCGATGAAAATGATGAGTCGTGCGTTATGACTATAAATCTAATTGCTATTTATAAACTCAGAGGTTCTTAGTTGGAGCATATAACTTTTATATTAACCCTTGAGGCAAAAGGCAATGCAAAGGAGGTTACTACATTTATCAGAGAACTCTCCGTACCTTATGTTGCTCAATGTGATGAGCCTAATACCAAGAGTTTTGAATGGTATTTCAATAAGGAATTAAACATTGCTTCAATTCATGAAACATTTGTCGATTCTGAAGCTGCCACTCTAAGGGTGCAGAATTTATTAAATAGCCCAGTAAATGAAGTCTTTCAAGAGCTGTTTAGTGTTATAAATTTCACTGTTTTAGGCAATGCCAATTCTTCTTTGATTAAAATCTTAGAGGGATGGGGCCCTGTGTACTTTCAGTACGAAGATGGTTTTAATAAAACTATTGAAACTCCCCAAAAATGAAAAAGATTCTAGTAGTAGTAATGACTACTTTTTTATTAAATTTAAGCTCTGAGCAAGGCAATACAACTAGATTAAATGGAATAGATATTTGGTGGGAGTCTCACGGAGATATAAACGATCCTACAGCGCTATTGATTATGGGATTAAATTCAAATAGTAAAGTATGGTCAGATCAATATATTGAAAATCTTGTTGATAACAATTTACATGTTGTAGTTTTTGATAATAGAGATATCGGGAAGAGCACCTGGATCACCGAAGAGCCTGGTTTAATAACTCTAATAAAGTATTTACCAGGTTTCTTAAAAGAATATTTTGTAGATTTTATATTTAGTTTCATATTTGATGAAGAAGGTAAATTCAATATGGAGAATCCTGCACCGGCTGAGTATAACTTGAGTGATATGGCTATGGACGGTATTGCTCTTTTAGATCACTTGGAGATTTCTGAAGCTCATATAATCGGAGCTTCAATGGGAGGTATGATTGCTCAAGTCATGGCTTTAGAGCATTCTGATAGAGTGAAATCTTTAACTCTCATTTTCACAACACCTGGATTTGATACACCAGGCCTATCTGGACCAAGCGAATCTTTTAAAGCAGCAATGAAAGAGTCTTTTTTGCTTAATTTATCTGGAAATGAAATTGATGCTCTTATAGTTACAGAAGAAGCATTAACCGGTTCTCGTTTTCCTTTCAATAAAAATAATTTTATCGAAAAAGCTAAAATTAGACTAAATCAAGGTATCAATATTTCAAACGCTCAAACAGCTGCAGTTGGTGCAAGTCCTAATCGTGCCTCTAGCTTAAAATATATTAATCAGCCAACTCTAATTATTCATGGCACGGAGGACCCACTTATCCCAGTAGATCATGGAATGTACCTCTTCGATAACATAACTAATTCAAAAAAACTAATCCTTGAAGGAGTGGGCCATGAGATCCCTGACCAACTCCTGCAAGAAATTATTCCAGCTATTGTGAGAAATTTTTAGCTTTAGCTTTGTTCCGCGTCGTACATTTTCCCAGCAGTGCATTTAGAAACTGAATCGAATTGCTCATCGATATTCTGAATAGAGCCATTTTTTATTTCATATCTTATTTGACCCCAATGGATTGAATCTTCATAGGTATCTATATACATGAAACCTTCAGTATTATCGGCTAAGACAGCTTCTAGCACCTGGCTTTTAACTTTTTTTTCATTAAGTTCATTAACACTTTTTACCCAAGCAGAATTAATTCTTTTCACATCTTCGATTGTTCCACCTTCCAGCAATTCACACTCAAGGATTACCAATGTAGATGAAAAGATAGACAGTGGAAGTGATAGAAAGATAGATATCATTAGTTTTTTCATAATTTCTCCTTAAAAAAATCACCATACTACTTTAGAGTAGTGTGTAAAGAAGACTTTTAAGATTATTATAAGTTTATGAATGAAGCCAAGACAGAATCAAATATTAGAAAGGTCGCGCTGACATCTTTATCCGGTACCAGTATAGAGTGGTATGACTTCTTTCTGTACGGAGCTGCAGCTGGATTGGTATTTCCAAAACTTTTCTTCGGAGAAGTTGACCCAACTACTGCATTAATTTTATCTTTCATGACTTTTGCTGCAGGCTTTATTGCTCGTCCAGTTGGTGGAATCATTTTTGGACATTTTGGAGACCTAATAGGGAGAAAAAAGACTTTAGTAATTGCACTTATGTTAATGGGAGTTGCTTCAACTTTAATAGGCTTATTACCCACCTATAATACTATTGGAATTGCAGCTCCAATCTTACTTACATTCTTGAGGTTCTGCCAAGGTATAGCTATCGGAGGTCAGTGGGGAGGAGCAATGTTACTAGTTACTGAAAGTGCTCCTAGCAATCGAAGAGGGTATTATGGCGCATATGCGCAGGCTGGAGCTCCAGTTGGCGTAATTCTGGCAAACATTGCTTTCATTTCGGTCAGTTTATTAACTACAGAAGAAAGCTTCCTCTCTTGGGGATGGAGGATTCCATTTCTAATCAGTTTTGTTCTTGTGATCATTAGTATGTATATTCAATTGAGATTAGAAGATACCAAGGCATTTAAAGAGCTAGAAGCAATAAAAGCATCCGACACTAGTAGTCCTAAAGAAATTAAATCTTCACCAATTTTGGAAGCCATTAAAAGATATCCTAAAAGGATATCCCTTGCAGCTGGAGCCTTCTTATCTATCCAGGTAACTTTTTATATTTTGGTAGCCTTCGTACTCGCATATGGTGTCCAAACTACTCAACTCTCCAGGAATGATCTTTTGATGGCTGTTTTAATAGGTTCTGCCATGATGGTTCCGATGCAATTTCTCTTTTCTGATTTTTCAGATAAACACGGCAGGAAGGGCATATTCATGCTTGGAGCAATTCTAACTGCTTTGTGGTCTTTTGCTCTTTTCCCTCTTATAGATAGTGGAAACTTTTACTTAGTAGTTGTGGGAGTTACTGGCGGTTTGGTATTCCTGGGTATGATGTACGGACCTCAAGCAGCTTTCTTTGCAGAGTTATTCTCAACTGAAGTAAGATATTCTGGAGCATCTTTAGGTTACCAAATAGGAGCTATCATTGGCGGCTCTTTTGCTCCTACGATAGCAACTCTTCTCTGGAAAAATTATGATATTTTTTGGGTTTCTGTGTACATAGCATTTGCTTCTTTATTGTCTTTGCTATCGGTATATTTCTTGACAGAGACATATCAGACAGATCTTAGTGAATAATCCTTAAAGGAATTGACCCTTTTCCATTTTCAATTGTTTTTTTGTCATTACTGCTGCCTCATTAGAATCATGAGTTACCAAAAGGATTGTTGAACCTCTTTCTGTGAAGACTTCAGATATCTCATCGTAGAGGGTATCTTTGAGATCTTTGTCTAAAGCACTAAATGGTTCGTCTAACATCAACAATTTAGGGTTTGGAGCTAATGATCTCGCAAGAGCAACTCTTTGTTGTTCGCCACCAGATATTTCGTGCGGATATTTATTTTTTAATAAATCTATCTTCAAAAGCTGCAAAAGATCAGAAGTGATAGTTTTTTTATTTTGATTTTTCTTAATGCCAAAGCAGATATTGTCGTAAACAGATAGATGTGGAAATAGAGCTTTTTCTTGAACAACCAACCCTATGTTTCTTTTCTCAGGAGGCACTATTTCATTTTCAGAGGAAACTACTATTCCATCAATAATAATCTGTCCCTTATTTGGTTTCTCTAATCCTGCTATTAATCTTAATAAAGTGCTTTTACCGCACCCTGAAGGCCCCAATATTGCAATCCTTTCTGATTTTTTAATATCAAGATTAATATTCTGAATAGTTGGATTTGTTTCCCCATATGAATGGCTTAAGTTTTTTATTTCTAAAATTAAATTACTCATTTTCTTAGGTGGGCCTCGATGATCTTATCATTTTTGATAAGAATATTATTGGAATCAATCCAACCAAAACAATAGCTATTGCCGGAGCTGCCGCTTGTAACATTCTTTCTTCAGAAGCATATATATAAGTCGAAACAGCTAAGGTTTCAAAGTTAAAAGGTCTTAGTATCAGAGTTGCCGGCAATTCTTTTACTACATCAGACATAACCAACAAAACTGAGGTTAGCAGAGCTGTTTTCATCAATGGCGTATGAATGCTAATCAACATATTCCAACCAGAAGAGCCTAAAATTCTTGAAGAATCATCTATGGAATTACTAATCCTTTCGTAACCGGATTCTATAGATGAATTTGCTAAAGCATAAGTCTTGATTATGTAAGCAACCAAAAGTCCAAATATAGAACCAGTCAATACAATATCTAGATTAGAAAATACCAAACTATCAAGGCCAACCAACAATTGCACCATTCCTACTGCTAGTATTAATCCAGGCACTGCGTATCCGATTGATAAAAGCGAACTTAGTCTCTTTATGACCCCACTAGGTTTAAATCTTATTGAGAAATTAATAAGTAAAGCCAATCCTGCGCATATCAGACCAGTTACAATTGATAAAGTGAAGGAGTTAATTGAGGTTTGAAAAAATTTGTCGTTAAAAAAGGCCATATTTACTTCATAAGCCCAAAGACTTAACTCTAGTATTGGTAATATAAAACCTATAAAAATAGGTAAAAAACAAATTAAAAAGGCTAAAAAAGCTTTAAAGCCACTTAAGACTACCTCACTATTAGGAGAGAAAGTTGAATTACTCGATGTATAAATTCCTTTACCTCTAGAGTTCTTTTCTACAATATAAAAAATACCCACTGTAATAAGTAACAAAGAGGCTAATTGCATAGCAGTTTGAATGTCATATAACCCGTACCACGTCCTAAAGATACCAGTCGTGAAGGTTTCAATGGCAAAGTGATCAACGGCTCCAAAATCAGATAAAGTCTCCATGACAACCAACATCAAGCCTCCAATCGCTGCGGGCCTGATTATAGGTAGCGCTAACTTATAAAAAACTTGTATTTGATTCAGCCCAAGCAATCTAGAGGCTTCAATCATCGATTTAGATTGATTGATAAATGCACTTCTAGAGACTAAGTACACGTAAGGATAGAGGGTAAAACCAAAAACTATAATGGCTCCATAAATATTTCTTACCCCAGGAAAGATTATTACATTTTCATCAAGACTCAAGATTTCCCTGATAAAAATATTTGCGTCTCCATAAGGGTCAAAGAGGCCTGTAAAAGTATAAGCTAAGATATAAGGAGGTATTGCTAAGGGCAGAATCAAAGCCCATTCAAATATATTTCTGCCGAAAAAATTATAGTTTGTAACTGTCCATGCAGTAATTGTTCCAAGAAGAAAAACGACAACACCGACGCCAAAAACTAGAATCAATGAATTACTTATGTAGTCAAAAAGTACATATTCGTAAAGATGCGACCAGTTTTCCGAATACTCTCCTAGGAGACTAGATATTACAATAAGTAAAGGAGCAGTAAAGACAATGAGAACTGCAAAAGGGAGCAAGCTCCAAAAGGATAATTTATTCAATATAAATCAAGCTTAAAGAATTAAGCTTAAACTAGAAAAAAGCTATTTCCAACCCGACCTGTCCATCAGTCTCACAGCGACTGGGTTTAATTCTCCAAAATTCTTTACCGAGGTTTGATCAGTCTTGAAATTGACACCGAAACTAGCTATCTCTTTGCTTGGCATGACATCTCCATGAATCGGATATTCATACGACTTATCTACCATATATTTTTGTACTCTTTTGGAAAGCAAAAACTCTAGAAACAGATTGGCGTTATCTTCGTTAGGTGAGTTTTTCAATATTCCTGCTCCGCTTATATTGATATGAGCCCCTCTATTGCTTTGATTAGGAAAAATCATGCTAACTTTTTTAGCAGCTTCCAGCTGCTCTTCGCCAGCTGATCCGGATAACATTATTCCTATATAGTAACTATTGGCCACAGCTAAGTCTGCTTCCCCATTTGCAACAGCCATTATTTGAGATCTATCGTTTCCTTGCGGCTTTCTTGCAAAATTACTTACTAATTTCTTAGCCCAAATTTCTGTTTTAGCTTCTCCTAGGTTATCTATGAGAGATGCAACCAATGACTGGTTATACATATTATTTGAGCTTCTTATAACAACTTTATTTTTCCAATTTGGATTTGCAAGATCCTCGTAATCAAGATTCTTTATTAAGTCTTCTGACACATTTTGAGGATTGTAAAAAACTACTCTCGCTCTTTTTGCTATCGCGGTCCATTCATCATTAGGTCCCCTTAGATTTTCTGGTACAACACTTAAAACTTTATTTGATTTTATACTTTGAAATAGTCCTTCTTTCTGAACTTTCCAAAGATTCCCAGCATCAACCGTAAAGAATATATCGGCTGGAGAATTCTTTCCTTCTGACTTAAGTCTTTGAAGCAGGGCGCTTCCTTTGCCGGAAATTATATTAACCGCTATACCAGTTTCCTTTGTAAATTCTTCATATAACGCATCATCCGAATCATAGTGTCTGGATGTATAAACATTTACTTCACTAGTTAGAATTGTGTTGCCAATAAATGAAAGCAGCAAAAGAATGTATATTTTTTTCATCATAGTATTATCACCTTATTGAGAATCATTCTCAATAACTTTATTTTTTCTAGAACTTAAGACAATCCAGTTATGATCTTATTGGAATAATATCATCTAGGTGTTATAGTAATGTAACACACCTATTTAATTATCTAAACAAAATTAACCACCAATGACAGAAGAAAATAAAACACAACAAACTTTTGAGTATGTCTCAAATGCAGAGATGAAAGAAAAGTGGGGTTTAAAAGATAATGTAAGCCCTCAAGAACTTCCTTTAGATCAAATCAATCCAGGAAATAATGACTGGTTCGCAAGAAATCAAGAAATAGAAGTCTTTGATAGATTGAGAAAAGAGGATCCTGTTCACTTTACAGCCGATAGCCAATTTGGATCCTATTGGTCAATTACTTCTTATGAAGACATAAAAGCAGTTGATATGGATCATGAAAGATTTTCTTCCGACATTATGAATGGAGGCATTCGCTTGGGAGGGCAGCCTTTATCAGAGCCACCCGAAGAGCTTTTTCATTTACCTATGTTTATTATGCAAGATCAGCCTAAACATACTGGCCAAAGAAAAGAAGTGGCACCTATGTTTACCGGTGCTCACTTGTCTACGTTTGAAGAACTAATTAGAGGTAGAACAAGCAAAATCCTTGATGATCTTCCTGATGGCGAAAGTTTTAACTGGGTCTCGGAAGTATCAATAGAATTAACGAGCAGAATGTTAGCAACTTTATTTGATGTTCCACAAGAAGATAGATTAAAACTCATACACTGGTCAGATACTGTAGAGAGAATCTCTGATCCTAACTTTTTTGAAACTCCTGAAGAGGGATTTCAAGAAATATGGAAATGTTTTGAGTACTTTAATTCAGTCTGGGAAGATCGTAAGGCTAATGATCATGGAGGTGGAGATTTAATCTCCATGCTCGCAAGAGGAGAAGCAACAAAAAATATGTCTCCAAACGAATTTCTAGGCAATGTCCTGTTACTTATTGTTGCTGGAAATGACACCACTAGAAACTCTATGAGTGGTGGCATAAGCGCACTGAATAAATATCCAGAGCAACTCGCAAAAGTACAATCTGATCAATCATTAATCCCTAGTATGGTATCTGAAATTATTAGATGGCAATCTCCTGTGGCGCACATGTGCCGAACTGCTATGGAAGATGTTGAACTTGGAGGTAAATTGATCAAGAAATGGGACAAAGTTGCTATTTGGTATGTGTCTGGAAATAGAGACACATCGAAATTTCCGGATCCGAATCAATTAGTAATTGATCGAAATGATGTGAGACAGCATCTATCCTTTGGTTTTGGTATACATAGATGCCTCGGCAATAGACTTGCGGAGCTACAGCTGAAAATACTCTGGGAAGAAATTCTAAAAAGATTCTCTCATATTGAAATAACCGGAGATGCAAAATACCTTCCCTCTAGTTTTATTCGAGGAATTACAGAACTTCCTGTGGTTGTGCATAGGCACTAGTGATGGGATGATTTTTCCAGAATATGTTATTGATTCTGGAAATTAGAATTGTCTTTCTTTGTTTTTATGATCCTCTAGCTAATTGTTAATATAGTTGATGTTCTTCTTTCTAATCTTCTTTGTAGTTTTTGTCCTACCTAAGCTATGGCTCTCTTTGTCTATGAGCAGGAATGATAAGGAGCTTACCAATATGCCCTTTACATCCGAAGAATTTGGAAAGTTGATACTAGAAGAACATAATTTGAAAGAAGTGATAATTGAAGAGACTTCTTCAGTTGATCATTATGATCTTAATGATAAGGCTGTAAGGGTGCAGAAAGGAAGATTACAAAAAAACAGTCTGACTTCCTTAACAATCTTATGTCATGAAATAGGGCATGCTATACAGCACAAGGAAGGTTACTCGCCACTTGTGAGAAGAACCATGATAGTTGAGAGAACTCAATGGATAACAAGAATAGGAGGTTTAATTTTATATAGCGGGCTGCCTTTAATTTTAGCTACTGGTTCTTTCGGACTGATAAAGGTATGTCTATTTTTGGTGATAATATCAGTGCTTTCAGGCGTTCTTATTCATTTGATAACTTTAGATGTTGAGATTGATGCAAGTTTTAATAAGGCAATGCCTATTTTGGAAGAAAAGATACCTGCCGAGTATCATTCTCAATGCAAAGATGTTCTAAGGGCGGCGGCATTTACCTATGTGATAGGTGCCTTAACTAGTTTCTTGTCCTTAAGGTATCTCTGGCTATTGATCACAAGAGTGAGGTAAATTAATCACCCTCACTTTCAGAAATTCCTTCAAAAGAACATTCCATTTTCGCCTCAACACTACCAACTACCGCCAGGTTGACTTTAGCACGGCCTTTCATGGTACCTGTTACTTCGCATTCTTCTAAGCTTTCTTGAATTATTAACCTTACAATTTGTGTCAATTCATCTACCGTAAGGCTTTCAAGCGTTCTTTGATCTGCATAAGAACTTACGCTAAATAATAAAGTAAGTATAAATATTATATTTTTCATTAGATTTCCTTATATTGTTTTTTCTTGAATAAATTTATTTGCTTTGGAGAAAATCAATTTCTTTCTTTCGCTATCCATTCTATCTAAGCTTCTTGTAAGAAGACCCATTCGAGCATTTTTTTCATAGAATGATCTGTGCTTTTCAGTGAATCTCCAATAAAGACCATCAACAATTTCGCACCATTCACCTCTCGAATAATTAGACATTTTTAAGATATAGTTTGATCCACATGTATAAGGTTTAGTCGACATGAGGCCGCCATCTGAGTAGGTAGCCATACCGTAAACATTAGGAATCATGACCCAATCAGAAGAATCTATATACATTTCCATAAACCATTTATAAATCTCATCAGGGTTTATTTCACACATATTCATTAAATTACTTATGATCATTAATCTAGGAATATGATGGTGGTAACCATCTTTAATGGTACTTTTAATGCAGTCATCTAAAGGTAATATTCCAGTAGTACCTTCATACCAACTATCTGATAACTTTCTTTCATGTTGCCAGAAATTTACACTCCGTTGATATTCTCCTTTTTCTTGATAAATGCCTCTAATAAATTCTCTCCAGCCTATTACTTGACGAATAAAGCCCTCTATCGAATTTAGAGGTACTTCCATTTTTTCAAAGGTTATAAGGCATTCTTTAATAACTTCATCTGGCGTAAGAAGGCCAATATTGAGAGCAGGACTTAAGGTGCTATGAAATAGAAAATTACTTTCATCAAGCATTGCATCTTCATAGATTCCAAAATTGCTTAGTCTTTCTTCAAGAAAAATTTTCAAACTGGTCTTGGATTGGTGTCTTGTAACAGGAAACCAGATATTAGATAAATCACCCGGGTGATCATTAAAATTTTTATAAATCAAATCTTTAATATCATTGTGATATTTTGATACTTCATTCTTTGACAACTCTGGTATTTTTTCGTTCTTTGGTATTTTTTTTCTGTTTTCTTCATCGAAAGACCATTTTTCTCCCACAGGATTCATTTGATCATCTACTAATATATTTAGCTTTTTTCTTCCGTATTTGTAGAAAGGAGCCATTCTGAAATTTTTCTTACCTTCATGAAATTCAGCAAATTCTTTTCGAGAAAATAGAAACATTGGACTTTGATGCTCAACTAAATTTATCTTTTTGGATTTAAGATTTAGAAATTGTTTTTCAAAAGGTTTATCTTCAATTTCAAAAAAATTAACAGAATCAGTTTTCTTTTCTAAGAATTTGTATAGAGAATCGACATACGTATTTTCATCATGAATATCTAGTTTTTTATAATGAACTTTTATACCGGCATCATTTAATTCGTCTTTGTACTCCCTCATAGCTACCAAAAATAGATAGAGCTTGAGTTTATGATGTTTTTGGAATGTACAAAGACCTATGTCTTCTGACATGTATACATCAGTACAGCCTTGCTTCTTTAAATGGGCCGGATCAAAAAGTTGATTGCCAAGTATTACGAATAACTTCATGAAGTGGATGTATTAATAAGAAAAAGCCCCTATGAGGGGCTTTAATTTAGTTGATATTATATTTGAAATTTATCTGGAATTTATTACTAGTTACAAAATCTTCTGAAAGACCGACAAATTTTGAATTATCTTGTAAAAAATCTATTTCAAACCTTTTTTTGTTCATGTCATTATTGAACTCAGATTCAGCTTCATCAGTATTTCTATTGATAACGAAGTATGCAACCAACCCAACACCTACTAAAGCTGCAGCAGCCGAACTGCCGCCACCATAGCCACTATCGCTGCTTCCTGAAGATCCTTCACCCTCATGATAACTCGCAAGTGCCAAGTTAGAGGCCAAAGACAAAAACAAAATGAAAATATATTTCATGCTTTACTCCTTTTTTAAGTCTGGGCGTCTAAGAATCAAGTAAGCAATGATGGTGCCCCATTATTGCGTCAAACTTAGCAAAGCAGAAAGTTAATGTGAATGTTCGTATGAACAGTTGCATTATAGCTAAATTTGTACCTTTTACAAGCACATGTACCTTTTATTTTGAGGGTCATAGTGAATATTCTCAGCATTATTTTTTGATTTTCAATGATAGAATTGCTATGTGGAGAGACGAGAGCAATTAAGATTATTAAAAGGATTAATAGGACATCTTGATAACAAGACGAACATAAATGCAGGCGGTATTCTTAAGGCACCAGCTGATACTTACATCTCTGAAGAAAGGTTTGAAAGAGAGTGGGGTACATTTTTTTTAAATCATCCACAAATCATAGGTATGTCTGGCGATCTTCCTAACCCTAATACCTTCATTACAACAGAAGATTTCGGAGTTCCTGTTCTCGCAACAAGGAATAGTAAAGGAGAGTTTAAGGCTTATGCTAACGTGTGTTCGCATAGAGGGGTTACAGTTGAAACTTTAAAGAGGGGAGAAAAATCAAGATTTTCATGTCCATTCCATGGCTGGACCTTCAATAATGATGGAAGTTTGATTGGCTACCCTAAAAAAGAACAGTTCGGTGAAATAGATAAAGATTGTTACGGCCTGAAAGAGTTACCGGCGCTCGAGAGATTTGGATTTTTGTGGGTTCATCCCAAACGAGATGGGGAGATTGACCTTGATCAACTATTAGGTAAGGAACTCACAGAGGAATTTAATCAATGGAACTTTGAAAGCCTAGTTTTCGCTAATGAGGATGAATATTTCACAGAGATGAATTGGAAGCTAGCTATAGATACTTTTGGAGAAACCTATCACTTTTCTGTATTGCATAAAGATTCTCTTTTCGAGTCGTTTTACGGTAATTGTCAAATGTTCGATAGTTTTAAACGTAATGGAAGACTGATTCTTTGCAAGAGAACTATAGATGATATGAGAAAGTTACCAGAGTCAGAATGGGATATATGTGCAGGATCTCTGCCAGTTTATTACCTTTTTCCAAATATTATATTTATGCCAACTCAGGAAGGAGCTTTTCTTGTTAAAGAGTACCCATCTGACAACTCTCCACATAAAAGTTTTTCTAAAATCTCTTTTTATTTTTATCCCCATGTTTTGCAACAAATCAAAGAATTAGAAAAAACAGGAATTGATGGCAAACAACTATTGGAAGATCAGTATGGGGGATTTGCTTCAGTGATCAGGGACGAAGACTATGTTGCGGCAGCATCATCTCACAAAGGTTTAAAGTCAGGAAACCTTGATTACCTAACTTTTGGCAAGAACGAGCCTGCTCTTCATCATTATCATAATACCTATAGAGAAGCGCTTGGCTTACAATCTTTGCCTTTAGAAGAAGCTTGATAAATGAGCATCCTCAATGTTAAAGACCTAAAGAAGTCTTACTTAAATCCTGATACTAAAGAAAAATTTAATGCAGTAGACGGTATTTCTTTTGAAATAGAGACTACGCAGATTTATGGAATATTGGGCCCCAATGGAGCAGGAAAAACAACTACACTTGAGATGGTTGAAGGTTTAACTGATATCGATGGCGGCTTCGCATGTGTAAATGGTTTAGACGTAGCTGAAAACCCCTATAAAGTTAAAGAAATTATTGGTGTTCAACTGCAATCAAATGAGTATTTTGACTCTTTAAGTTTAAAAGAGTTATTGATCCTGTTTGGTAAGTTATATAAAAACAATGTTAATGTTAATGACCTTTTAAACAGTGTCGATCTGTTAGATAAGGTCAACGCAAAACCTGAAGAGCTTTCAGGAGGACAAAAACAAAGGTTCTCTATTGCCTGTGCGTTAGTCAATCAACCATTAGTTCTTTTTCTGGATGAGCCTACTACTGGACTTGATCCTCAAGCAAAACACAACTTATGGAAGTTAATAAAAACACTTAACTTATCTGGTATGACTATTATTTTAACTACACATAACATGGAAGAAGCGGAAAAGCTTTGTCATAAAGTAGCAATTATGGATAAAGGAAAAATAATGTCGGAAGGCAGCCCAAAAGATTTAATAGCTAAATTTGATTCAGAAAATGCTGAAAAGGGAAATCTTGAGAATGTTTTTCTCCATCTAACGGGCAGAGGTCTTCGAGAATAAATGATTACTTCGTTACAGATACATTTAGCTAAAGTTTTTCTTAAAATATTTTTAAGAAATAGACAGGCAATTCTATTTAGTCTTTTTTTTCCTTTGATATTTATTGGAGCTTTTTCTTTTTCAGGTGGCGAAAGAGATCCTTTTTTGATCGGAATAAATGATGAATCTAAATCAAAATTTTCTTCAGATTTTATACAAGCTCTTGAAAAGGAAAAACTATTTACATTAAAGATAGGAAATTTCGATGAACTTCAAACTTTTTTAGCTGAAGGAGAGATTCAAGGTTTTGTCGTTATACCTGCAAATTTTGAGGAAATTTCTAATTTAGGGACTCTCAAATTTTATGTTGATGCATCCCAGACAAGACAAGTTAGTATTATTAAACAGGCTCTAAATAATTCTCTTGTTTCAGTAGAAAGAAAGATTAGAAACATATCGCCTTTATTTACGATTGAACTGGAAGATATTAAGGCCAGAAATCAAAGATATATAGATTTTCTATTACCGGGTTTACTGGCTTTTATGATTATGAATTTAAGTATCGCTGGCTCAGGTTTTAATATAGTCGAGTATCGAAGAAGGGGAATACTGAAAAGACTATTTGTTACTCCGATTAAACCAAAAGACTTTATAACATCAATAGTGCTTGCGAGAATGTTAATTGTGTTGGTTCAGTTATCTGTTGTTCTTTTAATAGCGCTGCTTTTATTGGATATAAACATAGTAGGAAGTTATTTTTCATTTTATTCAGTCGTAATTTTAGGTACCTTTATCTTTTTATGTATAGGCTTTGCTTTAGGGAGCTTAGCGAAGACGCAAGAAGGTATAAGGCCAATAGTGGGTTTAGTTACATTTCCGCAAGCAATTTTATCGGGTGTTTTTTTCCCTATAAGCTCAATGCCAGAGATGGTACAGCCCCTTGTTTACTCTTTGCCTTTAAGCTCAGTTGTTTCCTCGTTAAGAGAGATAGCTAATGATGGTGCAAGTTTCTTTCTTTTGAGTAATTCAACTCTTGGAGTTTTGATTTGGGTAATAATTGCTTTTGTGATTTCTACGAAATTTTTTGTATGGAAAGAGATTGCTAAGTAGCAACTTGTTATATCAATCGAATACTTTTCCAGGATTAAGAATACTATTCGGGTCTAAGGCTTTTTTTAGTGTTCTCATCAAGTTAATTTCAATTTCGGATCTAGAAATTTCTAGATAATCCTTTTTTTCAAGACCTATTCCATGTTCAGCAGAAATAGCTCCTTTTATAGACTTTAGTGGATCATAAATACAGGTTTCCATTAATTTAGTTGCCTTTTTATCATCAGACCCAACTCCACCGATTATGTGAAGGTTTCCATCACCGACATGGCCAAACACAACACATTTATACTCTTTCCAGTTTGCTGCAAAATTTTTATTTACTTCTTCAACATACCTTTCCATGTAGGAAACTGGCATGCTTACATCAAACATTTTAACTGGCCCATTTTGGTAATGCTGTTCTACGTCGTCTCTAATAGACCATAGTTTTGCTCTCTCGGATTCAGAATGAGGAACAACAGCATCTTGGATAATATTGCTTTCTAAAGCTTTTTCTAATAATTTTTCAAATAAGACAGAATCTTTTTCTTGATCTGCTCCCATTGTTTCTACGATTACATAATAAGAGCTACTCAAAGGTAGAGGAGGAGTGTGATCAGATTTAGAGGATGTAACAACTTCGTAAAAGTTTTTCCACATAACTTCATAAGCAGATAAGTTACCTCCCAAGCCCTTATCCATATATTTCAGAAATTTAATTACATGTTCAAATGAATTTAATCCCACCAAGGCAGTATTTATGCTTGAAGGTTTTTCTCTTAATCTCAATACAGCTCTTGTTATAAAGCCTAATGTTCCTTCGGTGCCTATAAATAATTGTTTAAGGTCGTAACCAGAGTTATTTTTTAACATTTGATTCATGGAAGAAACGATTTGACCATCTGCCAAAACAGCTTCTAAACCTAAAACTGAGTCTCTCATCATTCCATACTTAATCACCATATTGCCACCAGCATTAGTAGAGATATTTCCTCCAATAGTGCATGAACCTCTAGCGCCTAAGTCAACAGGAAGCATTAAATTATATTTTTCTGCCTCTTCTTGGACTTTCTCTAAAGGAACACCAGCTTGTACGCTTATTGTTCTGCCAACTTCATCAACTTCTTCAATTAATGTCATTCTTTCTGAAGAAATTGCTATTTGGCCTTTACGTGTAATGGCACCTTCTGCTAAACCGGTTAATCCCCCATGAGGAATAACCTTTTGATTAAATTTATTGCAAATTGATAATATTTGAGAAAGCTCATTTGTGTCTTTGGGTCTAACAATTGCATCTGCATTAATACCCTCATCAATCCATATTCCAGCTTTCCTATTAAGGACATCCTCTCCGGTGATTAAACCCTTTTTCCCAACCACTCTTTCAATTTCTGTAAGAATAGCCATCTAGGATTTATTTTTCTAAGATTTTATTTGAGTAAGCAGATATTCTCCATCCATCAGGATCTTTAATCCGTTTTGGCGCAGGTGTTAGATTGATATCTTTACCATCTAGAAAGACATGGTTTATTAAATCTCTATCACCTAATATCTTTACATCCTTCGAAGGATCTCCATCAACTACAAGTAAATCAGCAATCTTCCCTTCAGCTATTACGCCAATATCATCTCTTTTCATAGCCGCTGCAGCATTTTTTGTTGCGCAAGTTATAGCCTCTAAAGGACTTAAACCGAGTTTTTCTACAAAAACCTCTAATTCTTTATAGTGCCAATCTCCATAAGGGGTTACCGAAAATCCACTCTCACTTCCACATATAAATGGAACTCCAGCTTCAAAAGCCTTTCTAAATATTGGAACATTATCTTGAATCTCTTTTTCAAAAATATCTTTATAGTCTGTTGAAGCCTCCATCTTTTCGGCATAATCGATGAGATTGGCTTGGAAGGTAAAAGTAGGCACTAGAGGAACATTTCTATCAATCATTATTTCCAGTCCTTCTTCATCCATATACGTTCCGTGCAATATCATATCGAAGCCAGCAAGCAGGGCATCTTTGACACTGTCCGGTCCTCTGCAGTGACCAACTACGGGTATTCCTAATTCATGGGCTGTATCGCATGCGAGTTTCAGTTCATCTAAACTCCACGCTTTAAGTTCGCCCTCTGATGACTGTCTGGGAACCATGCCTGATACGTGGATTTTTATCCAGTCAACTCCCATTTTTATTTGTCTTCTTATTTCAAGGATTATTTCATCTTTGCTAGTAACAACTGCTCCATATCCTCGTTTCCCTTCATCGGGAATTAATCTGCCAGCAGTACCTCCGGCTGATGTTAGAAGAGCATTCCCGCCGACTGCCATTCTTGGCCCGACTATAACTCCACTTTCAATAGCATCTCTTAAGTCGACACCTACGCTGTAAAGACTATCAGCATCAAAAAAACTAGTTACTCCCGACTGAAGAACTTTGAGGGCATTAGTACCAGCAATTATTGCTGCTAATCCTTCACGCCTATGAAAGAAAAGTTCATCATTAGATCTAGGTTCATCGAAACTTATATGACAATGAGCATCTATCAAACCAGGCATTACAGACTTGCCTGTTAAATCAATTACATTGGCATCTTTATCATGAGATAGCTCACCATCTCTAACAATCGAATTAATCTTATTTTCTTTTATGATTAAATGACCAGAGTAGGGTGCAGAGCCTAAACCATCAATAATGGAGGCATTCTTTAATACTATTGAGTTGACCATATAACAATTAGGCCAATTCTAGATTATTAAATCAAGAACTTAATGGTGCCCAAGCAAGTAAACTGGAATCATCAGGCCTAGTGCTAGGAACTAATTTAATTCCATTCGCTTCAGCCATACCTTTGTACTCAACCCAAGATAGCAAAGACTCGATTTGAGTGCCTGGTCCAGAATCAAACATTACAGGGCCATACAAATTTGCTGTATAAATTAAGTCTTCATCAGTAACTCTTTGAGTTGCGTCATGTCTTGCACCAGCTGGTTCATAAAACCAAATTCCTGGTCCATAACCTTCGGGAGGACCAGCTCTAACGCCTAGTCTTCCTTGCAAAACTAAGAAATCGCTCGCACCAACATGAGTGTGAGGATCTGCAACACCATTATGTCTGACTATTAAGGAAATATAGCCGGTCTCTTGGCTTACTCTTAAGATTTTAAGACCAACGTCTTCCATACCAGGCAATACCAACCAAGGTACTTGTTTTGTATCAACAAAGTGTGGGTGAGTTACCTCTGAATTTTTAGTAATGTCTGCTTCTGAATTTACAAGGTTACCTGCATTTTCGCCAGCAATTGCTAAAGGTTCTCCGTTTCCGCTGTATTGTTCGCCTTCAATCTCCATGCATGCTTCCAAGGAGTTAGGCACAAGGATAATTTTTTTATCTTTAGCCATTTGCATGACATCAAGAGCTGTTAACAGAGAATCTACTGATCCATCTTCTTTCAAAAAGGCTACTGCACTGTAAAAGTTAGCTAAAACTTCTGTATCCTCAATCGCCAAGAAAGAGTTAACCTTGGAATTGGCACATACAAAGCCCCAAGTTCCTGGGTTAAGAACACTCTTAGATCCTTCTTGTACATATTCCGCCTTTCCAGACAGAATAAGCATATCCATTCCTCCAAGATAAACGGAAGCAGGAAGAGAGCTTCCCGCTTCTAGCTTAAAAATAAGACTAAAAATACCACTTTCACCACTTGCTCTTGCGGGCTTGATGGACATACCAGGTGCATTAGGTATAGGTATCCATGGAAGTTTATTGGTGTCTATACAATCACCGACACCAGAAGGGTTATATTCAGGATTTGCTGCCATAATTTCCTCCTAATTAAAAATTATAAGATAGACTCACTTGATAAAGCTTTTGTACACCATAAGTTCCGATGATGAACGTATCTCCAATAGTTGCCTGATCATTCGACAGATTAGGAAAAACTTCCATATCTGTGTAGTAATCTTCATTTAATGCATTATCAACGGTCAATAATAGATCCCAAGGTCCGCTGCTGAATCCAGCCTGAATGTTTACAACATCATAGCTTGGATTCTTTAGGGCACCCACAACTGGCATTCCTATACCTTGACCAGTATGACTCCACTGAGCTGATAAAGAGAAATCTGTTCCATTTGATAAAGTAGTTGCGTAGTCAGCACCTATAAGGAAACCATTATCTATAGTGCCCGATGGAGTCAAGCCACTTAGATCAGTTCCATCAGCTAAAACAGTTCCTTCTGAAAATTCTGAGTCCACCCAACCGGCTGCTATAGATAGAGTTAAATTATCTGTAGCTTTAGTAGTTATTTCAAATTCCAGTCCATTTTGCTCACTATCACCAATATTGGTAACGTATTCAATTAAACCGGGACCACCTGGATTTGGTGCAACAACCTGAAAAGCCCTATCTTGGTAGTCAATATCAAAATACGCTACTGAGATAGATGTTCTTCCATCTCTTATAGTCCCTTTCCAACCTAATTCGTTCTGAGTTGCTTCCTCTTTGTTAAAAGACCCTAAAAGTCTATTACCACTACCATCAGTGTAAGGAACACCGTTATTTAATCCACCTGGTTCGTATCCTCTAGAAGTTGTGAAGTAAGCAATAGAGCCATTATCGAGTGTTCTTGTAATAGAAACTCTAGGCAATGTTTCAGTATCATCAATCTTACCTGAATGAATTCCTCCATTCGTTTCTGCGTCTAGGTTAAGTTCTGTTTCTTCCCATTTGTCATATCTTAATCCTATGTCATATCTCCATTGACCTTCTTCGTAGGAGACATTACCAAAGAGCGCATTATGAGTATTTTCTTCAACAATTTTCTCGAAAGGTATAGCGAGAACAAAACCAAGACCTAAAGCATCAGGTCCAAAGGTTAAGAATGAGTCCATCATTCTCTCGTAATCTGACATGTAGGCTCCAAAAATCCATTGAAGATTACTATCAGTAGTAGAAGTAAAACGCACTTCCTGAGTAAGAATGTCCATTTCTTCTGGTCTTGTTGTGTTGAAATACCAGAATTGAGTCAAGTCAACATCAGTAATTCTTGTGCTTTCTGTATCAGTTTGAGAAGTGATTGTAGTGATATCAAAACCATCCAAGCTCCAATTTAACTCTAAAGTGGCAGCTGTAGTTTCTGCATCTCTAGTTGAATTAGTTCCTGTATCAAGAGTTTTAGGATAATGAAATGATCCTGGCTGCCCAAGCTCTCTTGCCCAAGCATTTACAGGTCCGAGGTATTCATTTCTTCTAACCGAAGCATATAAAGAAAGGTTGTCTGACAACGAACCCGATATTGAGAGTCTAGTGCCATCCTGAGAGTACTGTCCAACATTAGTTGGTTGATTGTCAATTCCATCTGAATTTGGGTTAGTTAAAAAACC